>Ga0209977_10000639_pt1 | contig 14041 bp, 13 predicted proteins | sample SumtaG_2_FD_183113 | JGI IMG/M metagenome (GOLD analysis project Ga0209977, IMG submission 183113) | Deep subsurface microbial communities from Indian Ocean to uncover new lineages of life (NeLLi) - Sumatra_00607 metaG (SPAdes) (version 2) | ecosystem: Environmental > Aquatic > Marine > Oceanic... | reverse complement strand
ATTGAAGTTAAAATCATCACTATTATATTATTTGTTTGAACAAGTGCACTTGAAGTTAGCATACTATAAAATGCCAAATCTCCTATTCCAATTTCTAATTTAGAGGTATCATATTCATATTCTCCACTTTCAATTTTTTGCTTTAGTTCTATGTCAGATAGGTCATTATCTTCTTCTGGAGTGGATGCTATATCAATTAATTGTTTTATTGGTCCATGTTTATATAATACAGCAAATATGTCCCAACAAGAAATCCCTATTAATATAGCTAGAGTTGTCCAGAGGGGCATTAAAACCCCCATTGACGCGCCAATTAATAAACCTATATATAAAACTATAAAATTTTTTGTTTTTATTGATTGTGAAGTAAAATATTGATAAATCATAAGAATTGTAAAAACTGCTGAAAGGAAAATCAGTTCATAATAAAGTAAATAGAATAAATGTGGTAATTCTAAAAAAAACACATAAATCACAATTTGTCCAAAAAACCAAGTTTGAAAAAAGCCTATTAGAGCAAAACTAAATCCAAAAATATATTTTAAGACATCTATCCCTTTTTTCTTTATTATAAATATGATAATAAAAGCTGAGATCACTGCTATTGCTGTATAAATTAACCCATTTAAAATCCCTCCTAATGCTCCCATTTCGCTTTCTGAAAAATATCCCCCATCAAACTGAATTCCCGCTTCAAAATAAGTTAAATAAGCTAATATTCCCGCTATAATGACCACAAGAATTATAGGTAAAGGATATAATCTTCTTTTTATCCTATAAGTTGGAAAAAAGTGCGGGATAAAATCTTTTTTAACATATTCTTTATCTTCAGAAACTTCTGTCATAATTTTGAGCAAATATATTATTAAAATATCAGTTTTTAATTTATAATATTATTAATGACTTAAATACCTATTAATAATAAAATAAAATCCTTTCTTTCCTTTTTTTGCTGTAGGAAAGAAACTTCTTATTGTACGTAACTTTAAATATTCTAGCAATGCCAAAACTCCAAAAATATATGCAAAAGATTAGGAGATATAAAGTAAAATTAAAAAAATTGATTTATCGAATCGGAATTTCTTACCCTATAGAATTTGAATTAATTGATGAGACCCCAAAAAAACTCATATTACCGTGTCATTTAGGAATTCTGTTTTTTGGAGATTTTGAAATACCCTTTTTTGAAGAAATTAAACTTTACTTAAATCAGATTTATGATTCTTTTTTTTTTAACATTAGAAATTTAGGAGGTTATAATTTCTCTATTGAGCTTTTCTACAAGGGTGTGAAAAAAGAATATAAAGAAATGAAGAAATCTTCTAATAAAATTAAAATACAGCCAACTAATAAATTTTACCAAATTTTAATCGATAAAAGAAATGAGGAAAATCTTGGAATGATACTTGCAATTACTGATCTTCCTATATTTTCAAGTTACAATGATAACATCTTATTTTTATTTGGAGAGGCCCACTTAAAACATAGATGCTGTATAGTATCATCATTAAAGTTAAAAGAACAGTTCTATAATAGACCAGAAAATCACAATCTTTTAGAAATGCGAATTCTTAAAGAAATACTTCATGAGGTGGGTCATATAATTTTAGGTCCAGATCATTGTCTTAACAACTCTTGTGTTATGAGATTTTCTAAAGATATTAAAGAGATTGATGAGAAATCAAATGAATTATGTGAACCCTGTAAAATTAAAGTTGAAAAAATTAGAGAACAATTTAACTTCTAAAAATTCTCAAGATAGAATATTAAAAATTAACAATTGGTAATTTCTGTATAAAATCTTTAACCAATTCGACTCTTTGTTTCCTTTCCTTCTTATAATATCTCATGGGATAAAGTTCATTGATTATAAACTTATAAAGTTTTATCCATGTTTTAGCTACTTTACTAATTCTATAGTTTTGGGCCACCATTTTAGAATTAATTCCCATTTCTGCCCGTAAATCGTCATCTTTAAGTAATTTAACTACTTTTTTACTGAAATCATCAAAGTTACTAGCAAGGTATCCCGTTTTGCCATGTCTAATAACATTCGAAATTCCAACCGCGTTTGCCCCTACACATGGTGTTCCTTGTGCCATTGCTTCAATCAAAACTAACCCTTCCGCCTCAATCCAAGACCAAAGGCAGGTTAGATCTGCTGTATTATATAATTTTAATAAATCCGAAAAAGGTACTCGACCTAAATAAGAGACATTATCTTTATAATGTTTCTTTTTAAGTAACTTTAAAACATGGGAGGTTGACGGGCCATCGCTCCCAACTAGAACTAAATGCGAATCTGGTACTTCTTTTTGTATCTTTTTGAATGATTTAATTACATTTAGTTGGTGTTTTTCGGGAGATAACCTAGAAGCATATAAAAGTATCTTCTTACCATCCAAATTGTATTTATCTCGTATCCCATTTTCTTTTACGTCTGTAAAATATAAATCCGAGATCCCGTTTGTTAAACATACAATCGGTTCTTTAAATCTTTGATCCCTAAGTAAGTTCTTTTTTGATTTGGTTGGGACAGATACTAGATCATACTTATCTAATACATGTCTTTCATAACGCCAAACCCAATCCATTCTAGCTAATAATTTACCAAGCACAGGTATATATTGTGCAGTATAAAAGGATAATGGTGAATTATGTGTTCCTGTCATCGGAATACCTAAATATTTTGCCCAATTGATTGCCATTGAACCAAAACTAGCATGTGTATGAATATGGGCTATATCTAAATAATCATGATTACAAAAAAAGTATTTGTGGATTGGAAAACTTAAAACAAAACCGGTTTTAGGGGCAATTTTAGCACCAAAAAAGTTATGGAGGTGTAAGTTTTTAGGTATATTTTTAGGTTTATTAATCCCTGGTGCGAAAACATGAACATTATGTCCAGTATATTTTGCTACAGCTTCAGCAAGGTTTCTACAAGCAATTGCTGTACCATTCACTTGTGAATACATTGATGTGAAAAATCCGATATCAAGTTTCTGTTTAACCATTATGCGTCCAGGGTAAAAGGTCTAAGTTCTTAAAAAAATCTAATCGTGTAAAAAACATGTTTTTTAATAGTTATTTTAATTAAACACATGTTTATATAAAAATATGTAATATTTAATAAAAAAAATTCGATTTTTTAATAAAGAATAGAAACAATAAGATTAAAATTCTTAATGATAAGCTTAATAATATCTTATCTCATGAAGTTTAACCTGTAATAAATGCTAAAACTTTGATAGAAAGTTAATAAAGAATAGAAACAATAAGATTAAAATTCTTAATGATAAGCTCAATAATATCTTATCTCATGAAGTTTAACCTATAATAAATGCTAAAACTTTGATAGAAAGTTCTTTTCCCTATAGGTTTTCTAACATTTTTAATTCTTTTGTTCTTTTGGAAATCGGATAAAATTTAAACTGAGATGGTTATAGTAATATCTTTACCATGCTAAATTTATTCGATCTGGATCCTTGACTTCATTCTTCTTTAATTCTTATAATAAATTGATTTAGTTAAGTGAAAATCCATCATCAGTATTTTATTTTTCGTTTCTTATTAAGCTAATTATCAATAAATAATTTTAATCTATTTTAAGATACGTCCTACAATTAGAATTATCTAAATCTATTCATGCATTCAATTCAATTATCAAAATAATAACTTTTTTTTGTAGTGGTAAATGATTAAGAATCATGGATTCACAGGAAGAAAAAAAAATTATTGAAGAAATCATGGAGCAAAGAAGATTGTCTTATTCTATTGAGATATTAGACGTCCAAGGGGATAAATACACAGTACGAAATAACTTCGGTTCTACAATGATATACGTGAAGAAAGGAGATAATTTTTTTTTAGAAGGAGAATTAGAATAAAGATTAAAATGCCTTTGTTGCCAAATTTTAATTTACATATTCCTTTTCAAAAATTACTAACATTATAAGCCCTTTTATTTTTAATTTAATAAAGAAATTTCTTATAATATTTTTTAGTTAAGAATTTAAGATAAAAATTTTATAAATTAATTAACAGAAATAAGATACTTTTATCTATATTTAGTTGATTAAACATTAGAAGAAGAAGGATAGGATCAAGTAATACAGAAGGTAAATTTATTGAAAAATTTCGTGCTGTCATAGATGATAATACTTCACTTTCGATATATAATAAAAAGAAGAAATCTTTTTGTATCATCCGTAAGGATTTAACAAAATCATATGAAATTGAGGTAGATGCTTCAGAAGCTCCAATATTAAATAAGATGCTAAGTGACCCCGAACCATATGAAAGTTCCATTGCAGATTTAAAGATTTTGGACGAAGAAATTTTACCAATTAATGAAGCTTTTCAGAAAGTATTTGGTTCTGATAAAGAATTAAAATTAAATTCTATTAAATTGGCTATTGGCAGTAATTACAATGATTATGTTACAATTGGAGAAAATGACTTGGTTAAATTTGACGTTAAACCTACTCTTACTGGTTTACTGGATTTTATTAAGGGTAATAAAGAGAGTATTTTAGGATTTTTAGATTGTGAATATATAAGTGAAGAAGGTAATGTTATTTATTTAAATTGTGGGAAGAAGAATTTATCGGAAAATATTTACTCTATTAGTGTGATGATCCTTGCTTCTATGCAACAACGAGGTTTTTTTCTTCAACAAGAACATAAATACTATGGTCTACAGCTTTACATAATTATAGAATCACGAAAACCTAACGATAATTTACTATTTGAACTATTAAAAGAGTTAAATATTGATTGGGAAGTAATATTTTTTAGAAGAAAACTCGCAATCCATGATTGGACTGAAATTGAATGTGAAAATAATTCTGAAAATCTAAAAAGTTTTCTTCGTGCTAAGTTTGATACATTAAATTATTTTGATGTTAATAATATAATTCGATTAATAGTTAAGAATCAATTACCTTTTAAAGTAGCAAATAAAATGGCTTCTTTGTTATATAAAATGAAAAATGAACGATCTATTAGATTACATGAGAGGAAATTTCAAGAGAATCCATATGAAGATGACCAGGTCCAACAAGATGAATACTCGATAACTCTTAAAAAAGCAGAAGTTGCAGCTGCAGCTAAATTAGCTTGTGCTTATTTAGGAATTCAAAAAAAAATCAAATTTGATAGAGATATTTCTGTTAATGAAATATTGAAATATGAAGCAGAAATAAATAACTTGTAAAATCACTTGTTCTTTAAAAATTAAAAAAACTTAAAAATTGAATTAAGTCAATCTCTTTTTCAATCTAAACCATAAGATTGTTTTAATAATTCATGATTTACTTTTCCAACAGTAAGACTATTACCAGTTTTAATATTTGTTATAGTATATTTGGCTGGAGCGAATAATCCGGGATCTATATCATAAAAGTTATAGTTTGCAGCTTTAAATGTCTCGAGAAACGGTTTACCGTAACTATGAGATGTGCTTGCTGGTGCTTTTTTTAGAAGTTCAAATAATTCTTCTTCTTTATCATTTTCAACATTTATTGTGTAATATGTTAACCCCGCAGCACTTATAGAATCATTTGTACGCCCCATTGCACCTAGATCATCTTTAGCAATAGGAGCAATCGTAGTTGTTCCGTAACCGTCATTAATTACATCTATTGGAAATTTAATTTCATGTAATTTATGTATTCCCGTTTCTACAATCCTAGCAGCTACCTGAATGGACCCCGTTAAACATGCAGTTGGTGCACATACTGCATAGGTATTATTTGGATCAACTCTACACTTATTGGCCACAATATCCATAACTTCTTCATTTGGTAATTTGGGTGTTTCAAAAACTATAACAGCACAATTTGAATCATCTGTATAGTCTAATTCTTCAAATATTTTTTCTACTTTACTTTTAGCACGAGCAGGTCCTGAACCTAATGATTGGAATATGACTTTCTTTTTCATTTGCCCCTCTTTTTCCACTTCTTTTTTCAGTTTAACATTCCATCCAGCCAACTGAGAAGCCATACACGAGATTATCGGTTCTGAAGTATATACATTGACACTTGGTATATAATGGCCATCTAAATTATAAGAAGAAAATTCAACTGTTCCTAAACCTCCCATACATATTTCTCCTACTAACTTTCCACCAATCCAAGAGGCTTTAGTCATATCTAGAAGAGTTGAGCCATTATCTAAGTTAAATATTTCTGCGTTATAGATTTCCTTATTCTGAATGATATTATCAACGATTTGTTTGGCTAGTTCATTCATTTTTACATGATGCACTTATTTTCACCTTATTAAATTACTTTTTTTGATTTAGTATATATTATTATTTTGATAATGTAATATATTATAATATTAATTTTGGATTTATGATCACCTACTTCTAGACATAATGAATGATTTTAAAGATAAAATAGAAAAGTTTCTCGAAGCCGTAGAAATCGTCACAAATAGTTTTATCAACAGTATAAAAGAAAAAAATTCATCAGTTCATATATATACACATTTAGACGCTGATGGATTAAGTTCAGGGGCTATTCTTGGTAAAGCTTTATTTAGAGAAAAGATACCGTTTCAGATTACTGTTTTACGTCAATTGGAAAAAGAAGAGATCATAAAAATATCTAAAAAAGTGAAAGAATTTAATAATTTTATAATCTTTTCTGATTTTGGGAGCGGCCAGTATTTTGAACTTCAAAATGAATTGATATTGAAAGAGAATTTTAATTTATTTATTGTATTAGATCATCACCTTCCCCAGAATGTGTCTTCTAAGGAAGATATTGATTTAATTAAAGATATCCATAAAAAAACTTTTCAATGGCATGTCAATCCATATTTTTTCAGATTTGATGGAAGTTTAGAAATATCTGGAGCAGGTTTAAGTTATTTTTTTGCTAAATCTTTAAACAAAAAAAATATTGATTTATCGCCAATTGCAATCATTGGCGCGATTGGTGATATTCAGAACCAAGGCCCAAATAAAACTTTTTTTGGACTTAATTCACTTATTTTAGAAGATGCACAAAACAGTGGACTTGTGGAAATCAAGAATGATTTAAATTTTTCATCAATAAAACCGTTAAATGAGGCAATTGCATATTCAAAAGAAATTAATCTGCCAGGATTAACAGGGGATATCAATAGATCTCTTATTTTTTTACAAACTTTGGGAATATTGATGGAAAACTCAAATGGTAATATCCGAACACTAAGTGAACTTAATAATGATGAAAAACAGAAAATATCTTCTGCAATTATTGAATATGCATCAATAAAACTTGGTGTTGAACCAAGAAAAATTGTAGAGAACTTAATTATAAACAGATATTTACTAAAGAATGAATTAACTGGCTCAGAATTACATGATATGGCAGAATTTTCTAATCTCTTAAATGCTTGTGGACGGACAAATAGTGCTTCATTAGGAATCGCAATAGCAATGGGCGATAGAAAAATTGCTTATCAGAAATCTCAAGAAGTGCTCAAAAATTATAAAAAATCGCTAGGAAAGAGTCTAAACTGGATCCAAGATAATCAAAAAATTCAACAAATGGAATTTATTCAATATTTTTTTGGAGAGGATGTTATTCCAGAGAATATTGTTGGAACAATTGCTTCAATGTTAGTGTTCGAAAGAATTGAGGGGTTTGATATCTCAAAACCTGTATTTGGTTTAGCAAAAAGAGAAGATGAGAATGTGTATAAAGTTTCAGGAAGAGCACATAAAAAAATCGTTTCAAAGGGCGTAAATCTTTCGCAAGCGATTAGAGAAGCATGTGAACTCTCACAATTAGACGTATTAGGTGGTGGACATCCCCCAGCAGCGGGAACTAAAATCCCTGTTGATAAAGTAGACGTCTTTTTGGAAAATTGTAACATTACAATACGAAATCAATTAAAGAGTAAATAACTCAACATATTTAATAGTATTGATTTAAACTTGATATATTTCCCCCGTTTCAGGAGCTACGGAATTGTAATCTTTATAGACTAACTCGCTTGCTAAGCGAGTTGTTGATTTGTTGTCTCCATGAATGCAAAAAACATCAAGATTTGAATCTTTTTGGAATTTTAAATTTTTAATATATTTATGGATGTGAATATTATCAGAGTGACTTGAAAAATCGAAGTAATTATAGTCACACTTAGCTTTGATTTTTAAATCTACATGATTATGTCCTCTTGATTCTTTAAATTCAAAAATTCCATCATCTAATAACTTTCTTCCTGGAGTTCCTTCTACTTGATATCCAACTAAATAGACTGCTGAAAAAGGATCATGCAAAATTGATTGGATATAATTAATTGCAGTCCCTCCTTTAAGCATTCCAGAAGGAGATATAATAACTCCATTAGTATTTTTAACCTTTGATCTCATTTTAGGTCTCGACACAAATTGTGCTTTCTTTAAAGCTTTCCTAAATAGTTTAATATTTTTTATAAAATCGGGGTAATCTAAATATAACATAGATACCTTTCGTGCTAATCCATCAATAAAAATTTTCCCGCTGTAGTTAAACTTCTCTAATATTAACAAAGCTTCTTGAGATCGTGCAACACCAAAAGCAGGAATTAAAACTCTTCCACCATTATCAGTTATGTCAATAATTTTCTCCGCAAAATCCTTTTCAAGCTGCTCTCTTGGAGGATGTTCTTTAAGAGCATAGGTAGATTCAATGATCAGAGTATCTATCTCAGGGATATTAATAGAACTTGCAGGATTTATTAAATTTGTAATTTGTGTATTTATATCACCTGAATATAATATCTTTTTATGATCTACTTCAATCAAAATGGATACACTTCCAGGAATATGTCCTGCATCAATAAAGGTTATAAAAAAATTATCATGAATTTTTTGACGTGTTCCATTGTTTAGAAAATATGAATTTTGTTTTAAGAGATCTAATTCTCTATATCCAAATGGATGTAAATAATTCGATATTTTTATCATATCTCTAATTAAAACTTCAGTTATTGCTAGAGAAATAGAATTTGTGAAAAATGGAATTTTTTTAGTCTTATATAGGAAAGGCAAGGCTCCAGAATGATCAAGATGACAATGAGTTAGAGCAACAGCTTTTAGATTTTTTAAATTGGTATTATATGGGAGTCTATCTTCTCCGTGAAATCGAATCCCATAATCTAACATACATTTGGCACCACTTTTAGATTCTATTAAGATTGCACTACGTCCAACCTCTCTACATGCCCCAAGAAACGAGATAGTGGTCATTTTTAAAAGTCTCTAAGAAAATTATTAGCTTTAAAAGAATTATTACATTGTGAAAACAATTAAAAAAATAATAATTTTATCAAATCTAAAAATGAAAAAGTTCGAAATAATTGTAAATACATACAAATTATTTTGTATTTCTTAAAATCCAAGACCTTTTTAAAAAAAAAAAGAAGTGCTAAAAAAAAGAATGGTTATTGCATTTTCTTTATAGTATTAGTTAACAAAGCAATTACACTATTAACATTTTTACCAAAAATTTCTAATATCTCTTCCCAAGTCACGGGAGCCTCATCAAGTTTCCAGCAATCATAATCTGTTGACATAGCAACAGCAGCATATGGTATACCTGCTTCGTTTGCTAAAATAGTTTCAGGAGCAATACTCATGTTTATTACATCAGCACCCCATATCCGAAACATATTTGATTCTGCTCTTGTGGAAAATCTTGGACCTTCAATGGTAACAACTGTTCCTGTTTCATGATATTTGAGATTCAGTTCCTTAGCAGTTTCAATAAGAATTTTTCTTAACTCTTCTGAATAAGGTTCGGCCATTGGTGTATGTTTCATATCTCCAGGAGCAAACTCTTCAAAAAAAGATATTTTCCGGAGTCTAGTGAAGTCTATAAATTGATCAAGAATAACTAGATCACCCCTATCTATCTTCTCTCTCAAACTTCCGCAAGCGGTTGTTGCGAGGATATGGGAACAACCTTGATCTTTCAACGCTTGTATGTTAGCCCTAAAATTTACTTGGGTTGGTGGTATAGTATGTTCTCTTCCATGTCTGGCAATGAGAACTACATCTACATCATGGATTTTCCCTAATTTTAAAGGAGAACTAGGTTTTCCATATGATGTATCTACGTTAATGTCTTTAGAATCCTTTAAAATGTCCGGATTATCTAATCCCGAACCTCCAATAATTCCTATTTTTACCAACGTTTATCTCCTACCTAATTTATAGTAAAATTTATAGAATGTTTAAAATATAAAATTTAGAATTTTATAAATTAGTTTTCAAAAAAATACTCGCTACTACCAAATTCTATAAAGTTTTAACACAATATTGATTACTGTAAAATATATTTTTAAATTTAAATTTAATGTGTCATGCTAAAAAATAAAGTTCTTGTTCTTGGATCATTAGCTTTTGATTATATAATGGGTTTTAAAGAAAGTTTTCTTAATGCTGTATCCATCAATCATGATAAGGAAGAATATCAAAGCACTGTTACAGCAGACAGTCGTTATCAATTTTTTGGAGGAACAGCTGGTAATATTACTTACAATCTAGGACTTTTAAGTATTGCTAAAGTTTCTTTATTAGGTTCTGTAGGGAATGATTTCGAGAGATTAGGATATATGGATCACATTAATCAATTTAAAAATGTAGATTTAGGAGTTGATGTGTATGAGGATCTTTTCACTGCCGCTTGTTATATAGTTAATGATATTAAATCTAATCAAATGATCATTTTTCATGGTGGTGCTTTAGATAGGTGCAAGGATATTCAATTAAAAGAAAAAGTCTCAAATCCAGAAGAATTTATTTATGCTATAAATTCGACCCAGAGTGTTGAAGCTATGACGAATTTTGCTATTCAATTAAGTGATTTAAGAATAAAAACAATATTTGATCCTGGTCAAGTGACCCCACTTTTTCAAAAAGATAGCCTAATAAATATAATTAAAAAATCAGAAATATTAATTGGGAATGCCCATGAGATAAAGCAAATAAAAGAGAAATCCGGGTTAACTGAAGAGAATATTCTTGAACATATTAAAGCAATTATAATTACAAAAGGATCTGAAGGTTCCATATTAATATATAAAAACGAGAACAATAAAATCTTTAAAATAAAGATCCCAATTGCAACTCCTGCAAAAATTGTTGATACAACTGGAGCTGGTGATGGATATCGTGCTGGAATATTAACCGGATTAACTTTAGATATGACTTTATTGGATTCGTGCCGATTAGGAGCTATAATTGGGTCATTTGTAGTGGAAACAAGTGGGGCTCAAACACAAAAATTCAATATTGATAAAGTAAAGAAAAGGTTTTTCAATACATTTAACTACATTCCACCAGAATTAGAAAAAGCATAAAAAAATTATATTTATTTAATATATTTTTAAATGAACTACATTAAAATTATTCTATTCTTCAACTGGTATTTCTACTAGCGAAAAAACATCATAACCTACTAATTTATCTCTACCATGTAAACTTCCTGTTAATTCAATTACAAAGGCTATACCCAATATATCTCCACCTGCTTTTTCTACTAAATTACATGCTGCTTTAGCAGTTCCTCCGGTTGCTAATAAATCATCAAACACCAAAACTTTATCTCCTTCTTCGATAGCATCAATATGCATTTCTATACTATCTGTCCCATATTCAAGCTGATATGTTTCACTTAAAGTTTTGTATGGGAGCTTACCTGGTTTTCTTATTAAAACAAATCCAGTGCCTAATTGATAAGCTAAAACACCCCCCCATACATATCCACGAGCTTCAATAGCCACTACTTTAGTAATTCCTTTGTCTTTATAATGATTAATAATTCTATCACATGATTCTTTGAATGGTGCATGATTTTTGCATAAAGTAGTAATATCTTTAAATTGGATTCCTGGTTTTGGCCAATCTGGGACATTTCTAATATGTTTTAAAAGTGATTTTTCCATTTTTTGATCATTCCATCTCTTTATTTCTTAAATCGATTTTTATAATTTAAGGTAATTAAAAATTATATTTAATTGAATCGTCAAGAGATCAATTTATAATAATATTTAACTTTCTTTTAATAATTAGATAAAATTAAATAAAAATTAAAGTATAAAAAATATATTGAAGATAAAGAAAAAATAAAATCAAATTCGAGTTACATTTAATGAAGATCATACTTTTTGGACCTCAAAATGCTGGAAAGACCTCACTTATGAGGACGACATGCTTGGGATACAATTTCATGAAAGTGTTAAACTTGAAACCAACTAAAGGTGTTTCAAGAGAAAACTTTATTTTTCGAGGTATAATGGAACTGAATGTTTGGGATCTAGGGGGTCAAGAGCGCTACCTTGAGAGATACTTCTCAGAATCCCAACGTGAGCTTATATTCTCAGAAGCTGCAACAGCTGTTTTTATGGTTGATTCTGCTGCAGTAGACCTTGAAGTACGTGATATTTTTGAAAAATTCTTGAAATATGTATTGGAATTTTCTCCTAAAATCGATACAATCTATGTTTTATTAAATAAAATTGATTTACAAGAATCAAAGGAAGATGATTACTATCAAATCCTAACAAAGGATTTAAACAATGGTATGATGGAAAGAATAGCATTTACTCCTGTGTCTGTTAAAGAAGGCAGTGCTCAGCATAGATTAATTGAAATCCTAGATTATGAGATCCAAAAGAATACATTATCTTTGCAACGTCTAGGAAAAATACGCCACTTATTAGATGAGTTGAAAATCAATACTTTATCAGAGTATCTTTTGTTTAATCAACCCGATGGATTGTTAATTTCTTCTACATTCGGTAAATTTGAATCAAAACCATTACAATTTATGAGATTTGAAATTGGGACTTTAGATTCAAATATTTATAGTATTTATCAACAGATTATGGAACTTCAAAGTGTTTCAAACCTTTCTCCTTTATCATTGTCAACTATCATCTATGAATCGGAAAATTGTTGGATTTTAGTAAAAGAAGTTAGTAATGGAGCTGTTTTAATGGCAGTAACAAGGAATAAGAGCCCTGAAGTTTTTTCGAGTGTTATGAATGCATTAACTGGTGATATATTTAAAAATTTAAAACTATATCTGAAATCTTCTGAATACTAAATTCAAAAATTTAAAAGAAAAAATTAGATTTTAAGGAATTTTTATTAGTTCAGATTTTGTTATTGTTCTTTATCATATAACCCAATCTTTGATAAAAATCTTTGTTGTTTAGCATGGTGTGGTCTTCTAATAACTGTATCATTAGATTTTTCAATTTCCCTTGCTTCATCGCACAATAAAGCGGCAGTCCTCATCATTTCATGAGCGGCTGCTAATAACGGCATATACTCCGATCTTTCTTTTAGCTGGAAACATGCTTTTCCTGTAACCTTCGATACTGATGCTGCTAATTCAAAAGCTGCCATGGCTTTTGCTCTAGCATAAGGATTAGAGAATTTGGCTGCTTCAGTGGCGATATTTGCATCAATGATAATTTGTGGTAAAACGGGTGATTTTCCTTCAAGCATATCCATAATAACTTTATTTAATTCTTCAGCAATGATTTGGAGTGCTCCGGTAATAGCAAGAACTTTTAACAAATCTGAGTTAAAGATACTCATTTCAACAGGGTCAAGAAATGGTCTACGTGCTCCAATCATACTATCACAATTCACTAAAATGTATCCCATACCTTTTGCTTTAATTTCATCTATTGCTTTTTTAGCTGGAGCATCTGATATTACAATAGTAGGAATATTACCAGTCAGTTCTCTTGTTGCTTTAGGTCCAGGTAAAGCAGCATTAGGACTGGACATTACAATTAAGTCTGGTTCAAATTCAAGTAATTTTTTCATTGTTTCTATACAATGGTCTGCAGGATGCATTTTGGCACCAGAAGTCACTTCTCTTACATTAACTCTTGTAGCTTCTGCTCTCTCATCAATTAAAAATGCAAGTAATAAAGATGAGCCAATAGTCCCATTCTTAAGCATTCCGATTTTAAGTATTTTACCTTCTTCACTCATATTCAACATCTTTTTTAAATTTTAAAATTAGAATTATATAAC
>Ga0209977_10000638_pt1 | contig 14059 bp, 12 predicted proteins | sample SumtaG_2_FD_183113 | JGI IMG/M metagenome (GOLD analysis project Ga0209977, IMG submission 183113) | Deep subsurface microbial communities from Indian Ocean to uncover new lineages of life (NeLLi) - Sumatra_00607 metaG (SPAdes) (version 2) | ecosystem: Environmental > Aquatic > Marine > Oceanic... | reverse complement strand
GATTATGCTAAAAAGAATAACATCAACCGGGTGACCATCGTGACCAAAGCGAATGTCGTCAAGACATCGGATGGAAAATTCCTGGATATCGGCTACAAGATCGCCAAAGAATACCCCGAAATCGAGGTCGACGACTGGTACATCGACATTATGACCGCGAAAATCATCGATCCCAAACGCAGAACCCAGTTCAAAGTAGTCGTCCTCCCCAATCTCTACGGGGATATCCTGACTGATGAGGCCGCCGAATTACAGGGAGGAGTCGGGACCGCCGGAAGCGCCAATATCGGCAAACAGTATGCCATGTTTGAAGCCATTCACGGTTCTGCTCCCCGCATGGTCAAAGAAGGACGGGCTCAATACGCGGACCCATCCAGCATGATCCGCGCCGCTTCCATGTTGATCAATCATATCGGCTATCCTGATAGAGCCAAAAACCTGGAAATGGCTTTAGACATCTGTGGTCAATACGAGAAAAAACTAGTTCTCACAGGCCGGGATACTGGCGCAACAGGCGCAGAACTCGCCGAGTATCTGATGGAAACCATACAGGATCCCAATTTAAAAGAGAAGTGGGAAGGTTTCACTAAATAAATTTTTCGAAGAGGGGCGGCAGCTTAATATCTGTCGTCTGACATGAAGCCGCCTTGCTTAACGCTAAAGAATGATCCCAAGAGACATGGCGCTTTTGAACAAGTGCCTGTCTCTTTTTTTCTACGCAGAGGAACTTCTCCTTGACTGCAAAAATAATATGAATTATATTCAGATACTAATCAACCTGGATTATTCATAAAAGCGATCCAAACTGGGGTACACTAGTCACTCAAAAGAGGCCAAACAACACTTAGAAAAGCAAAGAAGCATTACACGAATGAAATAATTTTCATTCTCTTTAATAATCAAATACAGGAGGTTTAATAATGAGAAAAAAAATTACTGTCATTGGAGCCGGTCACGTAGGAGAAGTCACTGCATTCAAGATTGCTGAGAAGGAGCTCGGAGATGTTGTCCTGCTGGATGTCATCGAAGATATGCCCATCGGCAAAGGACTGGATATCCGCGAAGGCGGACCGGTTGGGGGATACGACTCCGCGATCATCGGCACCAACTCCTATGCCGACACAGCCAAATCTGACATCATTGTGATCACAGCCGGAAAGCCCAGAACCCCCGGAATGAGCCGGGATGAGCTAGTCGATTCAAACTTCAATATCGTGAAGCCCGTCACCGAAGAAGTCGTCAAACACTCTCCCGACGCCATACTGCTCGTCGTCTCGAATCCTCTGGACGCGATGGCCTACACGGCTTTCAAGGTCAGCGGATTCCCGAAAAACAGAGTTTTCGGGATGGCCGGGATCCTTGACACCACTCGTTTCAGAACATTTCTCGCCATGGAGATGGACGTCTCCGTCGAGAGCATCCAAGCACTCGTCCTCGGAGGACACGGAGACACCATGGTTCCGATTGCTCGGCACACAACAGTCTCGGGAATTCCCGTGTCTCATTTCATCCCTCAGGACAAGCTTGATGCGATTATCGATAGGACCCGAAAGGGCGGTGGAGAAATCGTCAAATACCTGAAAACAGGAAGCGCTTACTATGCCCCTTCACTCGCTGTCGCAGAAATGGTCGAATCCATCGTCAAGGATAAGAAAAAAATTCTGCCTTGTGCAGCTTATCTTGAGGGCGAATACGGGATCAAAGACCTCTATTTTGGAGTCCCGATCAAGTTAGGAGCTAATGGAGTCGAAGAGATCATAGAGATCGACTTGAATGACGAAGAAAAAGAAATGATCAAGAGCTCAGAAGCAGCAGTTCGCACAGTTATCGACTTGCTCAAGTTCTAAAGAGAATGGCAGAACACAGGATCGAAACTCCTGTTTCAGACGAAACCGTAGAAAAGCTGCGGGCTGGAGACAGGATCCTCATCACCGGTTTTCTTTATACAGGAAGAGATTCCGCTCATAAAAAGTTAATAGAACTCGTGGAGGAAGGAAAAGAACTGCCGATAGATGTCAAAGGACAGATCATTTATTACGTGGGACCCACCCCTGCTCGCCCAGGAAACCCCATAGGGTCTGCGGGGCCGACAACCAGCTACAGGATGGACTCTTTTGCTCCGACCCTTCACTCGCTCGGTCTGAAAGGCACGATCGGAAAAGGATCCAGGAATCAGGAAGTTAAGGATTCTTTAAGAAAATTCAAGGCCGTCTATCTCGCGGCTGTGGGCGGCGCCGGAGCCCTTATCTCCAAAAGCATCGAAGAAGCCGAAGTCATTGCTTATCCAGAATTGGGCCCTGAGGCGATCAGACGAATCAAGGTCAAAGATTTTCCCTGCATCGTCATTAACGACATGTACGGCGGCGACCTGTATGAAGAAGGGAAAAAGAAATACAGAAAAGAATAAAACCAGAGTCGAATACCACGCTCTCATTGGAAATCTGACTTCGATTTTTCATTAATGAATTTTTGGGCTTAAAGAACACATCTCAAGTCTAATCAAAGAACAGGGATGACAAGCCACCGAATAACTTTATAAAAGGATAAAGACTATGAAAATCCATGAGTATCAAGCCAAACAAATTCTCAAAAAGCATGGCGTCCCAATACCCCAGGGAGAAGTGACAGACAATCCTTCCAAAGCTCGCGAAATCGCAGAGAAGATCGGTCCTAAGGTCGTGCTCAAAGCCCAAGTTCATGCCGGCGGCCGAGGCAAAGGAGGAGGAATCAAGCTTGTCGGAAATCCTCAGGAAGCCGAGAAAACCGCCAAGGAAATGATCGGGATGACTCTGGTCACACACCAAACCGGACCTGAGGGAAAACTAGTGAAGAGAATCCTTGTGGAAGAAGCTCTTGATATTGACAAGGAACTGTATATCGGAATCGTCATCGACAGAGCAAAGGAAGCGCCTGTCGTCATGGCCTCTTCAGAAGGAGGCATGGAGATCGAAAAAGTCGCAGCCGAGACTCCAGAGTTGATTTTCAAAGAATACATCAACCCGGCCACCGGATTTCTTTCCTTTCAGGCCCGGAATCTCGCTTTCAAACTGGGGCTCGCAGGCGACACATTTAAACAAGCGGTCAAATTCATCATGACTCTTTACAGAGCTTTTGAAGCCACGGATGCCTCCCTGGCTGAAATAAATCCTTTGCTCGTGACCAAACAGGGGAACGTTCTCGCCCTGGATGCCAAGATGAATTTCGACGACAATGCCCTCCCCCGACATCCCGACATCAGAGAAATGAGGGATCTGGATGAGGAAGAGCCTCTTGAAGTCGAAGCCTCGAAATTTAATTTGAACTATATCAAGCTCGACGGGAATGTCGGCTGCATGGTGAACGGCGCCGGTCTAGCCATGGCGACTATGGATATCGTCATGCATTCTGGAGGCATGCCGGCAAACTTCCTCGATGTCGGGGGCGGTGTTTCGGAGGAAGCCGTCCAGAACGCATTCAAAATTCTCATCTCGGATAAAGACGTAAAAGCCGCGCTGATCAACATCTTTGGAGGGATTGTCCGCTGTGACCTGGTTGCGAGCGGAATTGTTAAAGCGGCCAAGGAACTCAGCCTTGACGTGCCGATAGTTATCCGGCTCGAGGGGACCAACGTCGAAGAAGGGAAAAAAATCCTGGAAAAATCAGGGCTCTCGTTTCACCCCGCCGGCACGATGAAAGAGGCGGCTGAAAAGGTCGTTCCACTTGCCAAGCCATAACTGACTGAAGGAGCAGAAAATGAGTATTATCATCGATGAAAAAACACGGGTCGTGGTCCAGGGAATAACAGGAGGAGAAGGGACTTTCCATACCCAGAGAATGCAGGAATACGGAACCGCCGTTGTCGCCGGGGTGACTCCGGGTAAAGGCGGGACGACCCATCTCGGAGTTCCAGTCTATAACACAGTTGCCGATGCTGTTGAGAATGAAGGTGCCAACGCCTCTACCATATTTGTTCCTGCTTTCTTTGCCGGCGATGCGATCATGGAAGCCGCAGCCGCCGGAATCAAATGCGTCGTGTGCATCACAGAGGGAATCCCCACCTTTGATATGATCAAGGCGAAATCATTCATCAAGGATAAAGACTGCTGCCTGATCGGACCCAACACGCCGGGGATCATCTCTCCTGGAAAATGCAAGATCGGAATCATGCCCGGCCACATTCATACTCCTGGCTCGATCGGCATCATCTCGCGGTCAGGGACATTGACTTACGAAGCGGTCGATCAGGTGACACAGCTCGGATACGGACAGTCCACAGCTGTAGGAATTGGCGGCGATCCAATTGTCGGGCTCAAGTTTATCGAGCTTCTTAAGCTTTTTAAAGAAGACAAAGAGACAGAGGGAGTCATCCTGATCGGTGAAATCGGAGGAACGGCAGAGGAAGAAGCAGCGGAATACATCAAAGCAGAGTTCACAAAACCTGTCGTGAGCTTCATCGCCGGCCAGACTGCCCCGCCTGGACGACGCATGGGCCATGCCGGTGCGATCATCGCAGGCGGAAAAGGCACGGCCAAGGAAAAGATGGAGGCTCTGGAAGCTGCCGGAGTCTTTGTCGCGAAGAGCCCGGCGGAGATCGGACAGAAAGTCAAAGAAGCGCTAAGCTAACAGAAATTCAATAAAAGTCAGATACCCACATTAGCAGATATAAATAGGAGCCATGGCTCAAAAAAGTGGAATGAGTAATCTCAAAGCAATCTTTATTGTGTCCTCATCTCTTCTGTTAAGCCTCATTTTTATTTTTATCCTCAAAACCGGACATTCCGAAAACTCCATTTCTCATCCTGCAGAAGAAACACTTCCTTCACCCCAGCAAGGCTCTCTCGGAAATGAAACTGAAATTGCGGTTGATAAAAATTATCTTTTGGGGAAATTAGATCCTGCTCAGGAGGATTATTTTATAGAGGTTGACTCAAAATACACAAAAAGGCTTGGTCAGTATTTAAGAAAAGAAACCTATGTGGCTTTTATCAAAATGCATGAGGCTGCTTTTCAGGCCGGTATCCAGCTAACGATTGTCTCAGCTACGCGAAACTTCGATTCTCAAAAATCCATATGGGAGAGAAAGTGGAGCGGACAGACACATGTTGAAGGGAAAAATCTCTCCAAAGCTATCGGCGATCCCGTTGAACGGGCAAAAATTATCCTGAAATTCAGCTCTATGCCAGGAATATCCCGACATCATTGGGGAACAGACATTGACCTCAACGCGCTGGAAAACGATTATTTCGAGACAGAACTGGGGAAAAGAACATACACCTGGCTGAAAGAGAATGCATCTGTTTACGGTTTCTGCCAGACTTATACGCCTAAAAACTCCTCAAGGCCATCAGGCTATGAAGAAGAAAAATGGCACTGGTCATACATCCCGTTGGCCAAATCATTCCTCATCCAGTATATCCAGAAAGTCAGCTATGATGACCTTAAGGGATTCGAGGGATGGGAAACAGCAAAAGAATTGAGGGTCATTAAGAACTATGTCCTATCTATTGACAAAGGCTGTCACTGACTGGCGTGAATCGTTAAATACGGAGAGCTTCCTTCCCTGTTCTCATTAATGTCCAACAACGGAGCAGCCCTTCATAAGTTTTTTAACAAAACATCATTCCAACTCATCTTCCTCCTGAGAAGGAGCGAACTTCAAAAGGATTTCAACCTGGCGCGCATCCCGCAGGAGTTGAAATTTAACTTCATCATTCCACGTGAACTGAGCCAGATATATCCTCAGTTCGTTAATGTCAAAAAAACTCTTCCCGTCCACAGAAAGGATAACGTCCCCTTTTTCGAAACCCGCATCCATTGCGACTCCGTTTATTGGATTGCTCTCGACAACGAGATTATCCAGACCATCGAATTTCTTGAGTCTCAACCCGACTGAAGGGAACGCAGGGATCTTCTCCTCTGGAATGCCCCAGATATAATCGGCAAGAGTCCTGGATACTTGGATGTTTTCCTCTCCTTCGGGAATCTCGATACATACAACCGTTTTGAAAGGCAGATGACTTCTCTCATAGGCTCTACGGTTCACGCCTATATTGTAGAGAAGATGGCCCGAACCGACCAGGACAACCACTTTCTTGTCTTCCCTCTTCTGTGCACGGACAGCATTGAGTGCCATGACTTCGTCCCATGCCGACTGAGCGCGGTAAAGCCCTTCGAACACCATCTCCAGCCCTCTCCCTTTCATCTGATGCGGGAGTTCTGCGCTCTCGAAAATCGTACGGATGAGTGTCCTGTGTTCTTCATGAGAGAGGTCGGGATTCGGGACGATTTCCTTCTCTTCCCCGGAAAGCGCATCCCATCCCTTCATCCTGATCTGAGTGATGAGTTTCCTCGGGGCATTCAACGCGTAAAGAGGAATCCGGCTGTCTTTGGCCAGTTTAAAAATTCCTTCATAGAATCCAAAATTGAAATTCCAGGTCACATACCATTGAGATTCTTGAATGAACTCTTCATGAGACAGGATGCCCATGTTCCATTTATTCAAAGTCTCCTGATGGCTGACCGGGAACATCTCTAAACCGACTATCAGATTTCTCTCCTGCTCATGCAAGGCCTGGATGATTTTCAACTGGACGTCATGCATCGGCATGCTGTTATGCGTCTCCCCGATATACACAAAATCGCTCTCGTTCATCTCCTTGATCATTCTGGAAAAAGGAATCGTTTTCCCCTCTCGAGCCGAATATATCTTCCCGGGAGAAACATCCATCGTTTTATCTCTGAGCTTTTTGTTCCCGAGTTTCAGGGTCAAAGTTATATCCTCTTCACCCGACACGCTGAGAAGGGATGCCATGAAAAACAATACGGCAAGTGCAGAAATTTTTTTCATTTTCATATTACGTCTCCGTTTTATATTTTTGTATCTTATCTCTGATTTTTCTCGGATGTCAATCGACAATTCCTAAAATTCTGGAGAAAGATGATTCAGAGTATACAGACAGACTGTATTCTAACTCAGAACCGCAGCACTTAACACCATAAAAACTTCCACCTCTTCATGACAAAGGCTTCTCCGGCAGCTATTCATCTCCTGCGCCCCTTTTCCAGTTTACATTCCAACGATGGAGAACTATACTTCCAACACAAATCTCAGATGACAGCCGACCGAAAAACAGATACCAAAAAAACTATCCGGATATTTGCGGCCGCGTCCTTCCTGAATGATCTGGGTTCTGACATTATTTACCCTATCTGGCCTCTTTTTCTCACCACGGTCCTCAAAGCCAATATGGCAACGCTGGGCTTTCTGGATGGACTGGGTGATTCTCTTGTCTCGCTCTCCCAGGCCGCCTCCGGATACATCTCTGATAGGATCAAAAAAAGGAAAGTTTTCATCTGGACAGGCTATATCTTCGGGGCCTTATCCAGAGTGGGGTATGCCCTCTCTTCAGCCTGGACACATCTTATTCCATTCCGGGTTCTCGACCGGTCAGGAAAGATCAGGAGTGCGCCAAGGGACGCCATCGTGGCCGACATCTCAGACGATACAAACAGAGGCAAGAACTTCGGATTGATCCGGGCAATGGACCATCTGGGAGCAGTGTTCGGGATTCTCGTATGCATTTTCCTTTTCAGTGTGTTGGGATACAGGATTCTCTTTGCTCTGGCTGCACTCCCCTCTCTTATCAGTGCAGCTCTAATCTTTTTCTTGATCAAAGAGAGAAAACCAGAAAGACACAGGATCTATAAAGGGATTTCTTTGAAGGACCTGGACAGAAACTTCACTCTCTTTCTCGTGCTCAGCTCTATATTGGCTTTGGGGGCTTTCAGTTATTCCTTCCTTCTGATATACGCGAAAGAATTCGGGTTCACGATCACTTTTGTTCCTGTCCTCTATCTAATCTTTACGGTGGCAGCATCTCTTCTCTCCTATCCCTTCGGGAAGCTCTCGGATCGGATAGGGAGGAAACCCGTTCTTTTACTTTCTTACCTCTTCTGGATAATAGTCTGTCTCAGCGTAATCTCCAGGCCTGATCGCTTCATGATAGTCCTCGTGTTTGTTTTTTACGGGGCTCACAAAGGAGCCCTCGAGCCTGTGCAGAAAACGCTCGTCTCCGAACTGGCTCCCTGCAAATTCAGAGCGAGCTGTCTCGGAGGATTCCAGATGGTGACTGGTTTGTGCGCGCTTCCCGCTTCTTTCATCGCAGGAGTTCTCTGGGAGATTCTCGGGATGTCTGCGCCTTTTTATCTTTCGCTCATCCTGACAACCGTGTCAGGCGGAATGCTGCTCTTCGTCAAAGAGCACTAAAGTCCTTCTCCTCTCGATGCTTTGTCCTCCTTTTTCATTTATCGTGTAACGAATTTCTAGATTCTTGCGTATTACTAAATAAAAGGAAAGCAAATGCTGATAAGCCATAAAGTGACTTTAAAATTAGGTTGGCACAATAATTGCTCTTTAACGTGGAAAAAAACCAAAATTCGCGTATTTAGGGATGAACTCGGGAAAAATTTTACAGAGGGCTGCATATAGTCTTTACACCGCAGCAAGAAATGAGCAAAGGAGGTTCTAATCCATGAAATTTAAAATCAATGTTCTCATCTGCACCTGTATAGTGTGTGTGTTCCTGGCCCCCTGCCTTCGTGCACAGGTCGAACAGGAAGATATCGAAGAATTAAAAAAGAAAGCCCCGAAGATCTTCGTCGATTGCGATTTCTGCGACATCGACCATATCCGCAGAGAAATCACATTCGTGAATTATGTCTGGGACAGGAAAGAGGCTGATGTCCATATACTCGTCACTCTGCTGAGGACGGGTAGCGGCGGATGGGAATACACGCTGACGTTTATCGGGCAGAAGGAATTTGATGGAATGAACAACACGTTGAAGTACTATACCAGCAAAGACGCCACCAAAGATGAAGCGCGGCAGGGGCTCGTGGAAGTCATCAAAAAAGGCCTGATGCCTTATGTCGCGAATACTCCTATATCTGACCGTGTTTCTATCTCATTCAAGGAAGAAGTCAAGCCCACCGCTGTGGAAGACAAGTGGAATTTCTGGGTCTTCAGCGCCAGTTTGCGCGGTTTTTTTGACGCAGAAAAATCGAGTGAATACAATTCCATACACGGTTCCTTTTCTGCGAACAGGACAACCGAGGAGTGGAAGATCAACACTTCCATCTCCGCCAGTTACAACGAAAGCAATTTCGAGTTCGAAGACGAGACTCTTTCCTCCACATCCGAGAGCAGGCGTTTCAGCGGCCTGATAGTCAAAAGCCTGAGTGAACACTGGTCCATCGGGGGTTATCTTTCCGCAGTCTATTCAACTTACAGCAATATTGATCTGAGAATCAGCCCTGCTCCAGCCATCGAGTACAATGTATTCTCGTATTCTCAGTCCACCCGAAGACAGCTCCGTTTTCTGTACAGGTTGAATTACAGTTACAATGACTACATTGAAGAGACTATGTACGGCAAATCCACTGAATCCCTCTGGCAACAATCACTCTCTGCCACCTTAGAACTAAAAGAGAGGTGGGGAGAGGTCAGTACGACGCTTCGAGGCTCCCACTATTTTCACGATTGGAGTAAAAACTCGTTAACCATATTCAGCGAATTCTCCATTCGCATCATTAAGGGCTTGAGGCTGAGTCTGTTCGGAAGCTACGCGGCGATCCATGACCAGTTGGCCCTTCCCTCAGCCGGAGCGACTCCAGAAGAAATTCTGTTGAGGCAAAGAGAGCTGGCCACGACCTACAGATACTTTTTTTCAGTCGGATTCAGCTATTCCTTCGGCTCCATCTTCAGCAATGTCGTCAATCCTCGCTTCGGAGGTGGAGGAGGCGGATTTTTCATCTATTAATCACAAAAACGCTCAGGTCAGTGGATTCCGAAAACACACAACTTCTTCTATTTTTCTTCCTCCTCCAGTCTGATCCGGCCCTCTTTGACAGCATCGTTGACGATTTTCTGCTGGAGCTGGCCCGGGACCTCTTCATAATGAGAAAATTCCATGAGATAGGACCCTCTGCCTCCTGTGATCGAAGTGAGAGTTGGCTCAAAATCCAGCATTTCAGCCATCGGAACCACTGCCTTAATTATTCGTAAAGTTCCTTTCTGCTCCATTCCTTGAACCTTCCCCCTTCTTCCGTTGAGGTTTCCCATGATATCTCCCATGTAGGCTTCAGGAGAATAGACTTCGATGTTCATGATGGGTTCGAGAATGGTCGGCTTGGCCCCCTTCATTCCTTTTTTAAAGGCCATGGAAGCTGCGATCTTGAAGGCAATATCAGAGGAGTCCACATCGTGATAGGAACCGTCATACAGGATGACTTTAAAATTAACAGCCGGATAGCCTGCCACCACGCCTTTTTTTCTCGCTTCCTGGATTCCTTTTTCGATAGAGGGGATATAGTTTCTCGGAATGGATCCACCGAATATCTTGTCCTCAAATTCAAAATCCTGTCCCTTGGGCAGAGGTTCCATTTTTATCTTAACATCCCCGTACTGCCCGCGCCCCCCTGTCTGTTTCTTGTATTTTCCCTGGACATCCGATTTCCCTTTGATGGTCTCCTTGTACGGGATTTTAGGCGGTTTGAGCGCAACATCCACGTCATACCTCTTTTTCAAACGATCGGTGATGATCTCCACATGGAGCTGCCCGTTTCCGGAAATGATCAACTCATTGGTTTCAGGCTCCCTCTCTATCCTTACTGTCGGGTCTTCTTCTGTGATCCGATGAACGGCTTGAGAGATGCGATCCTCATCCGCCCTGGTTTTCGGTTCAATGGCAAATGAGATGGATGGCTCGGGAAAGACAATAGGAGAAAACTTTACAGAAGCTCCTTTTGCACACAGAGTATCTCCTGTGGATGTACCTTTTAATTTAGCGGTTGCCACAATGTCGCCGACTTTCGCCTGTCCCGCAGGAATCTGTTCCTTCCCCTTCATGAAGAAAAGGCCTCCTAATTTCTCTGTGATATCTTTGCTCGAATTCGTTACAGTGGCATCAGGATTAACCTTTCCAGAAAAAATTCTCATCAAAGAAATTCTTCCTGTGTAAGGATCAGAAATCGTTTTGAAAACGAGCGCTGAGAATGGCTCATCCGGAGAAGGTTTTGTCGTCCCTTTTTCCCCTTCTATCTCTCCTCTTTCCACGGGTGAAGGGAAAAAATTCACAATCCCGTCAAGGATAGGCTGTGTTGCGATATTCATGAGAGCAGAAGCGACAAATACAGGAAAGAACTGCCTGTTGAAAATGCTCTTCTTGAGACCTTCAATCAGTTCCTGTGAGGAGAGCTCTCCGTTTTCAAAATATTTTTCCATCAGCTGCTCATCGTTTTCAGCGATCATCTCTGTCAGCTCTTCGATCTTCTTCTCTGCTTCCTCTTTCATATCTTCGGGAATCTCTTCTTCCTTGAATTTTCCGCTTTCGTCTTTTTCAAAGATGAAAGCTTTCTTTCTGATCAAGTCCACTACTCCGGTGAAATTCTTCTCCTCTCCTATCGGAAGCTGGACAGAAACCGCTTGGCGACCGAAAAACTGATGGATGGCTTCCACTGTCCGGGAGTAGTTGGAATTTTCCCTATCCAGTTTATTGATGATGAGAATTGCGGGAAGCTTCGCTTCCTCGAGCATCTCCCATACTTTTTCTGTCCCGACCTCTACACCTGCCACTCCACACACAAGTACCAGCCCCGCATCCACGGCTCTGAGACTGGCTCTTGTATCCCAGAGAAAATTCGAGTAACCCGGGCAGTCCACGAAGTTAATCTTACTGCCGTTCCACTCTGTAAAACACACAGCGGAGTTAATGGAGATTTTCCTCTCAATCTCATCGGGATCATAATCCGTCACCGTGTTTCCCTTGTCCACTTTCAGTAGCCTGGAAGTCGCTCCAGCATTGAATAAAAATGCAGAAGTTAAAGACGTTTTCCCTGAGGAACCGTGACCGACAACAGCAACGTTTCTGATTTTATCCACATCATAATCTTTCATCTTGAAGCCTCCAAAAAGATGCTGAATTCGTTTTATTGTCTATTGAATGGTTGACTATTTTAAAGAACCAGCAACGGATATAATACAACAAAAATTCCTTCCTTCTCAAGAAAAAATTTAGAATCGGTAGAATTGTAGAATTATAGCTTATCTAAAAAATCCTTCAAATCCTTGGGCATTGGAGACGAAAATTCGATACGCTGTTCTGTCTCTGGATGCATAAAAGAAAGCTCAGACGCGTGGAGGAAAAGGCGTGGAACGCGGATTTTTGTCTTTCGACGTCCATAGCGAGTATCCCCAACGATAGGATGGCCGGAAGCTGCTAAATGGACCCTTATCTGATGCGTCCTCCCTGTGAGAGGTCGTATCTCCAGCAGGGTGAATTCTTCGTACTCTTTTTGAACAGAGTACTGCGTCAGCGCATCTTTGGGCTTTTTCGTACTGACCGATATCCTTTCCCCGTGTTTCACATGACGCCCGATAGCCCATTTGAACTCACCTTTTTTCTCGGGCATCTTCCCCCATACAAGTCCCAGATAGAGCTTCTCAACCTCTCTCCGTTTGAACTGCCGCTGGAGTTGAGAATACGCATTCCCGTTTCTGGCGATCACCATCAATCCAGATGTCTCTTTATCCAATCGATGAACAATCCCCGCCCTCTCTTCCGGGCCAACACCTTCGATATCCGGAAAATGGAAAAGCAGCGCATTGACCAGCGTGTGTGTCCTGTTGCCCGCTCCGGGATGGACCACCATCCCCGAGGGCTTGTCAACAACAAGGATAGCGTTATCGCTGTAAACCATATCTAAAGGAATATCTTCCGGCTGAATCCATTCAGGCTCTGGGAGCTCATACTCAATTTCCACTCTCTCCCCTTCTTTCAGCCTGTGGTTTGACTTACTGACGACTCCATTAACTCTGACTCTCTTTGCTTCAATCAGCTTTTGAATCTGGGACCGGGTCAATTCACTGATTCTTTCAGATAAAAACACATCGAGTCTTTGACCCAAGCCAGATAAGGGAGTTGCGAGGAATTCTTTTTTAGGCACTTTTTCTTTTTCTTAAAACGAGAAACAGGGCCACTCCCCCGATCAAACCCAACACGCTAAAAAACTGAGGCAAAGAAAGGCTGAGATAAGGAGAGGGATTGTGGATGAGAAAAGCTTTGTCAGGATGGTCTCCCCTGAAATACTCGACAAAAAAACGAATTATGGAATAATTGATGATGTAAAAAGAAAAAACCTGTCCATCAAATTTCTTCTTTTTCAGGATAATAAAGAGAACGAAAAAGTTCAGAAAATTCAGGGCCGATTCGTAGAGTTGAGTGGGATGAAGAACTCTATCGAGCGGAATACCCGTGAGGCTGCTGGCATATTCACTCTGAAAAGTCACACCCCAGGGAAGCGAGCACTCGCTTCCGTAGCAGCATCCTGCAGTGAAACAGCCGATGCGTCCAAAGCCGTGCCCCAGGGCTAACGCGGGCACGATCACATCCGCCGCTTTCCAGGTCGGAATCCTGTGTTTCCGGAAATACCAGAGAGCAAAAATGATCCCGAAAGCCAAACCTCCCTGGAAAACGCCACCCGACCTGGCCAGGCTGAACAGTTCTGACGGACGACGCAAATAATAGGAAATACTTCCGAGAAAGAGAATCAGTTTGGCTCCGATCAGAGAAATGATGATGGTATAAAAAGCCATATCCAGCATCACTGGAGCCTGCAAACCGTATTTCTTTGACTGGACATACATAAATAACAATCCTAAAGCCACACCCAGGGCCAGCATGAATCCATAGGTATGGATGGTTAAAGGGCCGATCTTCAGAAGGATGGGGTACATTCTTGTCCTCTTTTAAATATCAAAATAAATATTAGCAGAAACGCGCCTACCGTAATACAAGAATCTGCAACATTAAAGGACGGCCAGTGCCAGTCTTTCACGTAGAAGTCGAGGAAATCAATCACATGCCCCCTGAAGAGTCTGTCGATTAAATTGCCCAAGGCCCCAGCCAAAATCAGGGAAAGAGATATCTTCATCAATCTTTCTGACACCGGTGTCTTAAAAAAATAGTAGATCACCAGCCCCAAGGCTGCCACAGAAACCAGAGTGAGAAAGATATACAGAATC
>Ga0209977_10000637_pt1 | contig 14066 bp, 15 predicted proteins | sample SumtaG_2_FD_183113 | JGI IMG/M metagenome (GOLD analysis project Ga0209977, IMG submission 183113) | Deep subsurface microbial communities from Indian Ocean to uncover new lineages of life (NeLLi) - Sumatra_00607 metaG (SPAdes) (version 2) | ecosystem: Environmental > Aquatic > Marine > Oceanic... | reverse complement strand
ATTATTATGTGATGAAGGAATATTAACTCAGGCAGAAATTGGAAAGATATTTGGTGTTAGTCGCCGAACAATTTCAGCTATAAAAAATAATAGAATTTGGAAACATATTCAAATAGGAGACAAAATGAACTTTTCTGATATGAATAAATACAAACCAGTGGTAGATTTTCTTGTAAGAGATATAAATAGTTTTACAGATTCAGAAACAGATTTTTCCCATAAAGGTAAAATATCAAAAAAAGAGATTTCAAAATGTTTGAAAAATATACGATTGATAGTTGATGATATATTAAAAGATAATATATTAGAGAAAAAAATATAAAAAATAAAAGAATATGAGCACATATTTAACATAGAAAGGAGTTGATGTATATGCCAGAAAATGTAAAAAATGATACAATAGAATTTAAAGGTTTTGATGACTGGGTCGCAATTTTTCGTGGAGGTGAACAGACAGACAATTCAGGAAACACACATGACGGGAATGAACTCATAAATTCTGCCATAAAATATTATAGTCCAGATATTGATGGAGAAGCCCCGATATGTTTAGACCACAAAACTGAAGGCCCTTCATACGGCTGGGTTCGGTCACTGAAAGCAGAATGTGTAGATGGAATTAAAACATTATTTGCAAAGATTGATGCCACAGATGATTTAATCGAACTAATAAAATCTAAAAAATATATAAATAGAAGTGCTGGATTCTATCCGGATGGAAAACTTAGAGAAGTCTCTATGTTGGGAGCTTCGATACCAGCAGTTAAGGGACTGAAACCAATTTCTCTTTATGAAGATGAAAAAGATATTATAACATTCAATTTTGAGGATACAGATAAATCTAAAGAAAATACAACTGAGGAGACAATTATGCCAGATACAAAACCAACTGAAAATAAAGAAATAAGTTTTTCAGAAGAAATTGTTATTAACAAATTAAAAGAACAAAAACAAAATTTAGAAAAAGAATTCAATGAAAAATTGAATATAAATAAATTAGAGTACGAGGAAAAAATTAAAAATATAAATTTTGAACAATCTAAAAATGAAATTAAGACTTTTTTAGATAATTTGCTGAAAGATGGTAAGATAACCCCAGCGATTTTGGACTCAGGAGTTCAGGATTTCTGTGAAAGTCTAATTGATTCTGAAAGTTTTAATTTTAATGAGAAAACAGTTTCAAAATTAGAATGGTTTAAAGGTTTCTTATCTTACGGTGATAATTCTGGTTTATTTACAGAGTTTGATAATTCAAAAGATAGATTACCAGATGATAATGATGGAAAACAGGAACTTTTAATAAAAAATAAAATGAAAGAAGATAATTCACTTGATTATAATGAAGCTTTTTCTGCCATTCAATTAGAAAATAGAGAACTTTTTCCAATTAATAATTAAACAATAAAATATAAAAAAGGAGTATAAAATGGCTATAAATCTGCCTGTTCTAAATATTTCATTTATTGCCGAAGAAGATTTGAGTTCTTATCAATATCGATTCGTGGCTCTCTCGACAACCCAAAATTATGTGAAAGCCATCGATACCACCGCTGAGGAAGTAATAGGAATTTTACAAAATTTTCCTGAATCTGGTGAAACTGCATCAGTCATGGTAAAAGGTATTTCGAAAGTGGTGGCCGCGGAAAGTTTAAACGCAAACGATATTTGCGATGCAGAATTTATATCTGGAACAGATAGCGGAAAAGCTATTCCTGTCGCGGAAGGCGGACAGCGATTATGTGTTGTTTTAATCGCCGCATCGGCTGAGAATAAGCTGGCATCTGTATTGTTGAAGAATTGCTAAATAATTTAATAAAATTTAAAATATAAAGGAGTTATAACATGGCTGTACGCGATAACATGGTTTTTGGCCCACTTCGTAATGTCAGTATTCTATATAAAAATGAAAATTATATTGCAGAAGAAATTTTTCCATCTCTGATTGTTTCACCCCGTTCCCAACTAACTGTGTATAATCATGGTGATTGGTTTAGGGATGAGGCTCAAGTTAGAGCACCAGGAACTTCGGCTGTTCGAGGTAATCCCACATCAACATATGTGCAAGTTACCACACAAAAATGGGCTTTTGCGAGTGAAGCAACTGATGAGGATCGCGATGAGGTAGCCTATACTAATGCGCCGCCATTGGAACCTGACCAAGATGCTATCCAGTTTGCTACAGAAAAAATCCTTCTTAGAAAAGAAGTACTTGTTTCGAATGCGATTTGCGGTTCGCAAACGGTGTGGAATGGAGAAACAGGTGGAGAAGATTGCAATGCACTTTGGGCCGCTGGCGCAAACAATACATTTATCGAAGATATTCACGCTGGAATCAATACGATGATTCAAAATACGGGACACAGACCCAATAGGTTACTACTTTCTTATAATACATTTTCTCAACTTCAACAAGAATCCACACTGTTGAGCAGAGTACAGTACTCGTCTTTGGGTATTATCACTACAGAATTAATTGCCAAATTATTTGGTTTGGATAAAGTTTTTGTTGCCACAACGATATATAATTCAGAGGACGAAGAATTGACAGATTCACATACTGGTGGATATTTATTCGAACAGACTGCTGGAAAAGGGTCGGCATTCCTTTACTATTATAATTCAAGAGTCGGAAAAAAGATAAAGAACTCAGGATATCTGTGTACATTACCTCGAAATGGTACAAATCGTGCGGTATATAAATTCCGTGAAGACGATAGACATACGGATATATATGAAGCCTCTGAAGAATTTTCAGTAGAAACTTCTCATGCGCCAGACTTGGGAAAATTGTATGTTGATACAATCGTCACATAAAAAAAATAATTTATAATTTAAAAGAGGATAGGGACTATATCCCGATAAGGTTAAATACTTTCCTCTTTTTCTATTTTTAGAAAATAAATTTAATAAACAAAATATGAAATGAGGTGATAATAATTGGCATACTGCACAGAATCGGATATAGAATATCAAGTAGAAGAAGAGATATTAACCCAATTAACAAATGACCGCGATGTTAATAGCATTGGCGTTTTAGCAGAAGATTCTACATCTGAAAATGATTATCTTGAATTGACAAATTCTGATGAATTCCCAGACACAAATGGACGTGTACGAATCGGAACCGAAGAAATCGACTACGAAACAAATAATAATACTACAAACCAATTATCTGGACTCAGGAGGGCTGTCAATTTTACTGTGGAGGAATCACATGAAGCGGGTGATACCGTCACAGAAATCCATACTGTAGATGAAGATGTTATCACAAGAGCGATAGAATCCGCGGATTCAATAATAGATAGTTTTTTAGGAACACGATTTAACAATCTTCCATTTTCTGATGTGCCAAATGTCATAAGATTCCATTCTGTATGTATTACGGTATATCTACTTTATAGTCGCCGAGAAAGTTGTCCAAATATCGTGGAAGAAAAATATAATTTTAGTCTTTCGTTTCTTGAGCGTGTGTTAGAAGGAAAAATAAATCTTGATTCGTCTGTGGATGTTTCTTCAGATTTGAAAGACAGTATAATAACAAACACATATGAAGCAGATAAACATTTTTCAATTGGTTCTCCAACTCTCGGTACAACTGGTACGCTCGATGACTACTAATTTCATAATAAAAACAATAACTTGGAGTCTATAATATGGGAATAAAAACAATAGGATTATCTGAAGTATTAAAAGACCTTGGATATATTGAAGGTAAATTAAAATCACCATTTGAAAATATTGGAAATACTGTTGGAAATATCGCTATTGAAAATATTAAAGAAAAAACTCCTGTACGGTCAGGGACATTAAGAGATGGAAATAAATTTGATTCTAACAATGAAGAAATTATTTTAAAAAATGATGTTGAATATTCTGGTTATGTAAACGATAAAAATGAGTTTTTCTATCTCGATGATAATGTCGAAGATGAAATTGAGAAACTTATAATGGATAATATCATCAAGGAGTTTTAATATGATTGAATTACTCAAGGCGATTCAAGCTGAGTTACAAAATAGTATAGATTATATAAAAAATTCAAATATTTATATTGTCGAACTCGATAATCTAATCCCAAAAGGGTCTAAATTTCCACTGGTTACGATTAAAGACGGTGGTGAAATTAACGATTTCAAACTGTGTCATATGTTTTATAAGAAATCACAAGTAATTATCACTATTTTCAATCGTGTTGAAAAAGATGGAAATTCTACTAAAACAAGAGGAATTTTATCAATTGAAGAAGATATTTTTAATATTTTAATAAATAATCTTTTAGATATTTGCTATCTATATGAAGCTTATCCAATCATCCAAGAATCAACAAAAAGTATAAAAATAACAGAACGAGATTCCATCGCGTATAAGCGATTAATCATGGAATATAAATTTTTTTCCAAATGGACTTAAAAAATTAACAATTTAAGATAAAGGAGGTATTCAAATGCCTTGTACGAACCCAGCGGTTGGCGGGAATGCCCGAATCGTTATCCAAATGGAAACTTGCTTCAAAGAAGAAGTTTCTCCCGTTAGTGGCATCGTTTTGCCGTTTGCTACTTGTGATATCGCGGTTACGCAACCACCGAATCAGGTTTCAAATTTGCGCTCAGGTCGGCATTCTTCTCGTCCATGGCGAGGGAATCAAGAAATTTCTGGAACTTTAACTGGAAATGTGGGAACAGATTCAATTTATTACATTTTACAAGCAATGTTTTCGGCCCCAGATTCGACAGGCACGGTTCACGAATTCACCATAGATTCAACTGCACAAAATTTTATTATTTCTAAAGAATTTTTGGACGTAGAACAATATCATATTTATCGGGGCTGTAGGGCAAATTCCTTAAGCTTTGCGTTCAATTCTGCGAACGAACTCATGTATAATTTATCATTTCAAGCCGCATCCGAAACGAGACAGGAAACACCCTATGACGACTCGCCTGAAGATTTAGGAGCCGAACAATTTTATTTTAATATTGATATGGGTAGTGCCGTAGAAGAAGGCGGGGTATCTACAGATATTTTTGATGAGATAAATTTAAATATAGCCAATCCAGTTAGTATGATTTATGGCCTGTCGGGCGGGGGCACAGCAACCTACGCATCAAGTGGCAAAGTCGAAGTAACTGGAAATGTGGTTGGGGTTTTTCTGGACGGTAGTCTCATTAATAAAGGCGCAAATTTTACGGAGACTTCACTTGATTTAATTCTGTCGAAAGGAACAAATTACTTAAGATTTTATATGCCTGAAATGGAGGTTTCCCGAAATTCTCCCCCAATTTCTAATGGAGATATTATTAAGCAAGATATTTCATATGTGGCCTATTACGAGAATTCAGACGAACAGAGCGATATCGTAGTTCAGGTCTCAAATGATAGGACATATTAATTTAGAGTGAGTTCATTATTTATAGAGTGTTAACATATTACTAAAGGACAAGAAGAGGATGTAGGATAATAGAGTTAGTCCTGCATATTCTTCTAACAAAATAATAAACGATATAATTTATTTATTTTAACCAGTGAGAACAAAATAAAAAGAGATAGATAGGGTCATTCCCGAAAAGAGTAATCCAGAACTCCTTCTATTTCTTATTTTATAATTCTGGAAAATCAAACTGGAGGATTTAATTATGGAAATTTATGAAAATTTAGATTTGAATGATTTAGATGGAGAAATTTGGAAATCAATAAAAAATTTTGAAGACTATCAGATTTCAAATTTAGGACGAGTGAAAAGTTTTAAGTGTGGAAAAGAAAGAATACTAAAACAAAATAAAAATAAGCATGGGTATTTATATGTTAGTTTATCTAAAGACGGAAAAGAAAAACCTAAATTAATTCACAGATTATTATTTGAGACTTTTAACAATTATAGCTTGAAAAAGAACGAGATAATTCATCACCTTGATTTTACAAAAGATAATTTCTTAAATAACCTTCAAGTTATGACAAAATCTGAACACCATAGTTTACATAATAAAGGAAAAATAGCATCAGAAAAATCAAAGAAATTAATGAGTGAAAATCATGCAGATGTTAAAGGTGAAAATAATCAAAATTCAATATTAACAGAACAAGATATTATTCTAATTAAAATTGATTTATGTGGAGGATTATTAACACAAAGAGAAATCGCAAAAAAGTTCGGCGTTAGTTATTATACAATTTCAGATATAAAAAGAAGAAGAACTTGGAATCACATATAAAATAAAATCGATTTTAAGGCCCAAAATTCGCTCAAAATTCAACCATTATTCTGTACATACTAACACACATACACCTATCTAATAATCAAAATTTGATGTCTTATTTCAATCAATCCTAACATCGATTTTAGGTCTATTTTAAGGACTTAATTTTTAAGTTATGCCATACTATGTATTATATCTAAATGATTCAAATTTGAGGCGTTATTTGATTAATTAAAGGCATCACAGGACATACATAGGAGAGAATATGTAAAAATGAAAAAAAAGAAGAAATTTATTAAACCAGTAAATGTGCTTCTATCAGATAGGATGCACATCCAATTAAAAATTATAACGGATAAATACGAAATTAATTATTCCGATTTTGTACGTCAATCTATCAAAGAAAAAATTGAAAAAGAACAAATAAAAGACAATAAGGAGATTTAAAAAATGTTTAAAATGGAAAATTTCGACAAAACGATTATCATTACAAATGAAGCTGATGAATTTGCACTTACAGGTTATTGTGATATACCATTTACTATCACAATAAAACCATTGACAAAAAATTTAACTAAAATTCTCACAAAAAAAGCTATGCGAAGAAGAGGAGATTTTGACCATATTGAATACAAATCGAGTATATTCATGACCTGTGTAGTAGGCTGGTCAGGTATAAAAAATGATGACACAAAAGAAGAAATAAAATGTACAGAAGAGAATAAAAAAATAATTGATGAAAAATATCAACCATTTGTCAATTGTGTGGTGAACGCGATTAGTAATATTCATGATAATGAGATGAAAGAATTGAACGAGAATTTTGAGGAAGAAGTAAAAAACTAACTGACTTCTGGCAATGGTCAACAAAATATGGTAAATATTGTAGTGATTGTCAGGAGAAAAAAGAAAGAGAAAATGAAGAACCACAATGTTGGATTTGTAAATTCAACCAACCTGATGAATTATTTAGAGAAAATCAGGAGACTGTAGAAATATATCAATTATGTTATAGTTCCAGAGATTTGAATGGTAACTTGGATGGTCGAGTTGTGTTAGATATTATGGATTCGATGAATATTAATAAAGAAGATAAACTTAATATATTCAAAAAAATACAAAGAATAGAAACAAAATCAAAATTAGAGAATAATGATAAAAATGTTTTCAAGAAAAATAGTCATGAAAACATTAAACAAAAACATAAACAGAATAAAAGTAATATGAAATTGTAGTGGGTTATTAATTTATAGAGTGTTAACATATTACTAAAGAGGGGAACATAACCCTTCAAATAAAAGAAATAAAGGGAGAATAAAAAATGTGGAAAGCAATTAAGAATTTTATAAACAATTTAGGGAATGATGTATATGAAGATAATAGTCGTAATGATGAAGAGTTTTATAAAAAACTTCACGAATCATATGAAAACATAACAAATTTACAAAAAGAATTAAACGTAACAGATTCAGAGATAAATTCTGAATTTGTTGATAAATATATAGAAAGATATGTACCTAAAGCGATAATTGAAAAATATTCCGTTAAAACAGTTTAAATAAATGTGGAATCATTGTGAAATATTCATGATGGTTTCACATTTTCTAAAATTTTAAAGAAAGGAGTTGATATGGCTGAAAAAACACTCAAGTTCAATATCGATGTCGAATCAGATAGAGCTACAACAGATGTTAACTTATTCAATAAGTCTTTAAAAAACACTGGTAAAGATGCTGAAAAATCCTCAAAATCTATTATCAACTTTAAAAACGCTATAAAGGCAATGTTAGGTGTATTAGCAGTACATAATTTAATTAAGTTATCTAAATCATTTATCGATGTGGCAAGCTCAGTTGAACAATATCGATTAAGATTAGAAATCTTATTAGGTTCTGCACAAAAAGCAAATCAGGTTTTTAAAGATATGTCCACTTTTGCTGGAAAAGTTTCATTTACTTATGATGAAATCATGGAAGCAGCCACAAGATTATCTGGGGTTTTGAAAGGTGGAGTTGATGATATAAATAAATGGATTCCAAGAATATCTGATATTGCCGCGACTTACAATATAACAATAGCCGATACTACAAATCAAATTATTCGTATGTATTCCGCAGGGGCACAGAATGCAGAGATATTTAAAGAAAAAGCTGTATTAGAAATGTTAGGTTTCAAAACTGGTGTTTCCTACAATGTGAAAGAAACCCGTAAAATTTTGGAAGAAACTTTTACAAAATCAACTCTGAAAATTAGTGGGGCTGCTGTTAAATTAGGTAAGACATGGGACGGACTTCTTTCCATGATGGCTGACAAATGGTTTAAATTTAGAGATGAATTGATGAAATATGGCGCTTTCGACGTCATTAAAGATGCAGTCCAAAAATTAGATGATAAATTTAGTGAGTTAATTGAATCTGGAAAAGCAAAAGAATATGGTGAGATTATTGGTAATACATTTGGTGTTTTAGTGAAACCTATAGAATTTATAATTAAACATATGAAAATTCTTGGCCCATTAATGAATGGAGTATTGTATACAGTTTTTGGTCTTGTGAGTATTCTTGGTGGTTTAATAATAATGAAAGTTGGCGGATTTTTTAAAGGTATAGGTTTAGAACTTAAAAAAACCACACTTGAAATACAAAAACAACAAGTAGAACTAAAGAAACTTAAAGATTTATATGGTGGTGTTAGACCATCTCAATTACCAACGTTAGAAGATTTTCATGGAAAGACATTAATTGAAGTTAATAAGGAAATAATAAAAAATCAAAAACAATTAAATACTTATAATTTAATATGGGCAAAAACTAAAAATGTTGCAAATTCTACACTTAATACAATAATCGCTGGATTTAAAGCGTTAGGAACAGCGATGAAATATGCTATTATGGGTGCTGGTATCGGTTTATTGATATGGTCTCTTAAAAAACTCTATGATGGATTTAAAAAAGTGTTTGACCACATTAAAAAATCTGATGAATGGGAAGAATTTTCAAAAAATGTAAAAGAAATACGTAAAAATTTGAGTGATATGTTTGATATATTAATGGAAAATTCTGGATTGATTCCAACACTTATGGAACATATAGTTGAACTATCTAAAAAAATAAAGGAATTTACAGCGTCAGATGATTTTAAAACATGGGCTGAAAATAATTTTGATTTTGTTATTGAAAGTGTTAAAGCAATGTTATTAACATTTGAAATATTATTTTCTACTGTAGGAAAATTAACAGGTGGACTGATTGAATTTTATGCGTGGACAAAGAAACAAGAATATGAAGCTCCTGCTGGTATTGGTGCAAATGTTAGGTCAAAAGCCCAAATAGATTTTGAAATAGAACAACAGAAAAAATTATTAAAATTATATGAAGATGTTGATAAATATAGAAAAGGAATACCAAGTGATTTAACAATTTCACAAAAACTTCAAACTGGAATTGGTGTGGATTTATTAAAAAATATACCATCACCTGAAGAAATAAAAGATAAAATTAAAGATTTAACCAAGGAATTAGAAAAACAAACTGAAGAATATCAAAATGCAATAATGCTTGGACTATCTGGTAAGACAATTAAAGAAACTGTTGATAAAGCTGTTAACGCATTAGATAAGTTAAGAAATAGCCTTAATAGATTTGATGTGGAGGAAGGTGATTTCACACCATTAACACAAGAATTTTGGGATAAATTAGATGAAATTAAATTTACACCAATCGATTGGAAAAAATTTGATAGTGATTTGAAAAAAGCAGATGAAAAATTAAAAGAATTATTAGATAAGTTAGCAGATACAGTTGAACAAGCCCAAATAGACATATCAGATTATATTATAAGTAATAGACCAGAATGGGATAAATTTTTTCCGTCTCAAGAAACTATCGATGCCTTTGAAACTAAATCAAAAATAGCAATTCAAAATATTAATAATGAATTAAAAAAGAATCTTGCAATTGAAGGAATAACAATTGAACAAAGATTAATTCTCCAACAAGATGCGACTAATAAAATTATTGAAATTAATAAAAATATGAACAAAGAATTATATTCAGGTTGGCAAGATTTAAATGAAGGTTTATCTGATACTTTTTCCAGTGCATTTAAACGAATGTTAGAAGGTGAAGGTGCGACATTTCAAAACTTTTTGGATAGTATGTCAGATATGTTTAATAATTTTGTCACAGATTTAGTCAAGGCTGAGATATTTAAACCATTATTTGACCAATTAATCGCAGGGCTTAGAGGCGATTTAGTTCCCTTTACTTTTGAAGGTGAGTTGGCTCATGGTCAACAACGTGCTCCTGAATTTATGGGTAAATATGGCCCTCAAATAATGAAAAGTATTGGTGCTGGCGCAATAGGTTTTGGCGCAGGTCAAATGGCAGGACAAACTGGAGTTGGTGGTGGTCTCGGAGCTGGCATAGGTTTTGCCGTGTCTGGCCCAGTCGGTTCAGTGGTAGGAGGTCTATTAGGAATTGCAACCGAAGGCATTTTAAGTGCTTTCAAAAAACGTAAGGCTCCTGTTGAAAAGAGTATCACAGTATTTTGGGATGTTCTTGAAGGTCAAATCAAAGAACTCACTGTCACGGCTACTGAGGATATACCAACAATTGAGGTTCGAAATATCCAACAATCTTTGACATTATTCACTCAAAGTATTTTAGATTTTGCAAATCAAATATCTGCAATAACAGGTGAAAAATTAGTTTCATTTTCCAGTACTATAAAACAAATCAGTGAAAATTTCAATCAAGAGGCTTTAGAATCAAGTACGATAGTATTAATATTAACGGAATTATCAGATTCATACTCTAAATTATTTAAAGGTTTTATTGAGTCGTATAATGATTTAATAAAAACAACATTTGAAAGTGTTATGCCATTGTATCAGGTTCATCCAGAAGAAATTGAAGTGAGTTTTGATAAATGGAAAAAGGGTTTACTAGAATATGCAGATTTAACAATTGGTAGTGTCACAGAATTTAATAATATTATGAACGACGCTATTGACTTTTATAAAGTTAAGATTGGGGCGAGTGAAAAAGGCGCAGGATATGTTTTATTAACAGCAGAGGAGTACGCAAATATAGATGCAAATAAGGTAAGAGAAATTGCTAATATATATAAAACAACAGAAGAAAAATTGGCGGCATTATTAGAATTTAAAAAATCCGATTGGACAGAAACAGAAAAACAACAATGGGAAGAATTATTTAAATCTATAAATGAGATGATGGTTTCTTTTAGACAAACAATGGCTGACACAATTGGTGGGGCGTTTAGAGATTCATTAGAAACTGGCAAATTTAAAGATTTTGAACAAAATTTAAGAAATTCATTATATTCACAAATCTTAGACAGTTTAACACAAATGTTCAGTAGTGAATTAAGTGGTAGTTTGGTTAATGCACTATTACCTACCCTTTCAATGGTTCAAACATATATCAGAGAAGGCACGGGAGTATTAGGTGGAGAACCACGTACCGTATCAATCGAAAATGTTATATCTTCTTTTAGTTCTGGTATTGGTGAAGTTTCTAAATCAATAAAAGAATTACAAGAGGGTGGAGTATTTGATGTTTATACAAGTGCGATAGAAGAATTATATAAAGCGATTGGTGCGAATACAAAATCTGTGGACGATAATACTGATGTCATTCAAAAACAAATTGGTAGTTTTTTAGATGAACTCATGTATGGAAAATTTGCTCCTGCGATGAGTCTTGATTTAATTCAGAAACAACAAGAAGATTTGTTTAAGAGAGCCGCCGCAAATCAAGAAGAATTTCAAACATATGCAAATTTTATGACACAATATGGATTAGGTGTTTTACAAACGACCACAACGAATTATCAGGATTTGATTGAAAATATAATTTCGCAAGTCAAGGGTTTACCTTATTACGAACAAGATGAAGAAATTCCAAAATTACAAACAGGTGGATTTGTTAAGTCTGAAGGGTTGGCACATTTACATCCAGCAGAAGTTGTTGTTCCCGCGGGTCAAATGCCAAGTGCAGAAGATATTGGGAAATCAGTGGCCAAGAATCTTGCACCGATGTTGAAAGAAGTGATTAAGGTATTAAAAGATTCTGATAAAGATGTAAAAATAGAAATCGATGGTTCTAAATTAGTGTTTAGCGCTGTTAGAAAAAATACAAATATAAGACAAGAAATAAAGTCGATTGCAAAAGCAGCGTGATGTAATTTTAAAATGAGAGGATAGAGATTGCAACTCGATAAGATAAAAATCCTATTATCTTCCTCTCTTAATTTCAAATAGGATAAATAAATAAAAGGATAATTTATTATGAAAAAGATTTATAAAAATTTAAGTTTAGATTTGAATGATTTAGATGTAGAGATTTGGAAATTTATAAAAAATTTTGAATGCTATCAAATCAGTAATTATGGACGAATTAAAAGTTTTAAAAGATATGGCGGAACAGATGTTAGGATATTAGAACAAAGTAAAGATAATGATGGATATTTTATTGTTGGTTTGCATAAAAATGGAAAGAGACAAAATAAAAAAGTTCACAAATTAATGTACACACATTTTATTGGATTAATTCCGAAAGGGTTTGTAATCCATCATCTGGATTTCACAACAAATAATTTCTTAGAAAATTTTCAAGTTATGACAAGAAGTGAACATCAAAAATTACACAATCCTAAAGGTGAAAAAAATCCAAATTACGGAAAACACCTCTCAGAAAAAACAAAGAAATTAATGAGTGAAACATGGAAGGAAAAATCTAAAAATGGTGAATTAAATAATAAAGGTGAAGATAATGGAAGAGCAATATTAAAAGAACAGGATGTTACTCAAATTAGAAAATTATCTGGTGAAGGATTAACAAATGTGGAAATTGCAAAAATGTTTGGAGTTAATCAACAAACAATTTCAAAAATAAAAAATAGAAAATTATGGAAACATATAAAATAAAAATAGAAAGGAATTGATTATAATGTCAAGTTGTTACATTTTTAACTTTTTAACGGCAATGTCGCCCGATAGCGATATTTATTTTAACGTTAATCCACAATCAGTAATGGGCGTATCGAGTGCTCAAGACTCAGTGCAACATATTGGGTACGGATTCGCCGAAGAAAGAATTTCGTTTTCGGACTCGCAGAAATATTATTTTGACCTCCAATTTGATATGATGTCGTCCGATGACTTCGATTACATTGGTGAATTTTTTTCCAACACACTTAAAGCCTACGGAAATGTCAAGACATTTTTATATCAACCAAACATAGATGAGTTTGATAATGAAAATATTTATGTTGTTAGATTTCTCGAACCAAATATTAATGGATTTTTTAGAAATGTTAATATTTTTGGTATTGGTGGTTTTCGTTTAAAAATTTTAGGAAAATATGTAGTATAAATAATTTAATAAATAATCCAGTGTAGCTTAATGGTTAAGCAGCAGGCTGTTAACCTATGGATTGGAGGTTCGAATCCTCCCACTGGAGCTTAAATAGAAAGGAAGGAGATAAAAATTTTGAGAATTAATCTGTCCAGAAATCAACAAGAATTACTTTGGCAAGATTATAAATCAATTAAATGGTTATTTGAAATTACATTCAGTGGTGATACATCCCCGAGATTTTATTGGTCAACTGTTGACACGAGTTATGATGGTCAGGATTTTTCCTATAAAATCATAGATTTTTCGTCAATAAATATGCAAATGGCGGATTGTGTCAACGAAACAATCCCAGAAAACAGAATAACGTTAACAACATCATTTTTAAATTCAAATGTGAATGGTTATTTAGCATCAGAATTTTTAAATGCTAAGATTAAAATTCGTTTAATTGTTGAAAGTGATTTAAGACCACGTTCTGGAATTGGTA
>Ga0209977_10000636_pt1 | contig 14078 bp, 19 predicted proteins | sample SumtaG_2_FD_183113 | JGI IMG/M metagenome (GOLD analysis project Ga0209977, IMG submission 183113) | Deep subsurface microbial communities from Indian Ocean to uncover new lineages of life (NeLLi) - Sumatra_00607 metaG (SPAdes) (version 2) | ecosystem: Environmental > Aquatic > Marine > Oceanic... | reverse complement strand
TCTTAATCTAAGTCCTTTTGGTTTTGGGTTTGAAACTTTTTTCTTTCCCTCTTTTCGCGGTCTTTTCTTCATGGCTTTTCCATAAGTCAGAAGAATTCTCTTTGTTCCAACCCCTTGAACATCTTCATGAGCAGTAAAACCAGATTTATCACTAGCCCCTGTAATTTCAAATTCATAACCATTTAAATTAGGAAGAAGCTCTTTTCCCTGGATTTTATTGTGCAGTTCTTTTCCGAGAAATTCCTCTGTTTCCAATTCAAGCTTATAAGTTTTCCCAGATTTTTCAGCTATATTAATTTTAAACATGTTAATTAGTTGAGAAATTAATTTTTAAATCTTCTTATTAAAGAACAAGTAATGCTATTATTATGAATGCGAGTGCAACGATAAATTCTATAATTGCGATTTTCCTCACAGCTCTAACGTGTTTCATCCACTTCTTTCCTAGGTTAATCATTTGTTGGGGAAAAATCATTGTAGCGATACTTTCCATTATGGCAAAAATTCCTATACTAAGAATAATTATTTTTAATATTACATCGCCCATCATATTTTATTTAAGAAAAAAGAATTTATAAAATTACCTAGATATTCATTCCAATAAAGATAAGGATAATTGCAACAATCAGCTCAACAATCCCTGCTCTTTTTACATTCTTCATATTTTTCACTAACACTCTTCTGGTTTTCATTATCCAGTTTGGAAAAAACAAGGCAATAAGACTTTCTATAAGCAGAAAAATCCCGATTGTTAGGAGGACAATGTTTAACACCATTTTATTTCTTTAACATCAGGCAAACAGAATTTATAAATTTGTTTATTTATCTATATTCCCCAATCAGCTTTCTCCTGTCTTTTGATTTCTGCAATTTCCTGCAATAGATTTATTTCGGAAGAGGATAGAAGATCCTTGTTTTTCTTGAAATTCCTGAACTGAGATTCTGTGATATCAGAATACATAAAATCCACATTCTTCATTCTTCTTTCAAAATTGATGCCAGGAATAGAGATTGCAAGCTCTTGTGGTTCGATAGCTTCTTCAACTGATTTGTTTTCTGATTGCATGTTTTTTATCTTTCCAACTTTTTCTCCTTTTTCGTCTATTAAATCCATTCTAGGAATTATCTTTCCTGTTTCAACTTTAATACCAAAAATTGCAGGATTTGTGTTTTTGAAAACATACTGGTGAAGAACTTTTATTTTAGCAAGGGAACTTAGCTCCATAAGCCTTCTTTTCTCAATCTCTTTTCTTCTTTCCTGCCTGAATTCTTTTAGGTTTTCTATAAGTTTGTAAATAACATCATCTGTAAGAATTTTTATATTTCCTTTCATTTCCTTAGCTTCCTCATCAATACCAATATTAAAACCAACAATAATTGCATCAAGTTCATTTATTTTAAGATTAGCTTTTGCATTAATAATGTCATTTTTGTTTATGTTTCCGATTCCTGCTTTTACAACAAGAATTTTTTCCTGTTTTAGCATTATAAGAAGAGCTTCCAGGCTTCCGAGAGAATCTGCTTTGACAATAATTCCTTGTTTTTCTGTTTTAATGCTTTCTGTAAGCTGTTGTTTGAATGTTTTTTTAATCTCTTCTTTGTTACCTTTATAGATAACAAAAGGCATTCCAGGCAGGATTTCATCTTTTTTAACAATCTGCATTCTTAAACCTGTAGAAGCTTGGGCTTTCTCTATAGGTTTGAATTTGTCGCAAAGAGGCTCTACTTCTTCGAGAACTCTAATCTTAGTTATTATTGGTTCTCCATTAAGATTTGCAATAGCAATTTGGTCTTTTTTTGAAAGCCACCCATTATAAAGAATAGATTCAAGATAATAATTATTCTTTTCTTTTTTTATTTCAAGAACAATTCCCTTGGCCTCTTTACCTAAGGCAAGTTTTTTTCCAAGGTATTTTTGACTTAATCCACACAAAACCATAATTAATTCAGGAATCCCCTGGCCTGTTTTTGCAGAACAAGGTACAAGAGCTATTTTTTTTGTGAAATCATGTATTTTGTGAAATAAATCTGCGTCAAATCCGTAATTGTTAAGGGAGCCAACCAAAGTGAGGTATTTTTCATCAAAGTTTTGTCTGACATTTTGAGGCTGAGAGTTTATGCTCTCTTCAAGCCCTAATTCAGTACTTGTTTTCCACCCAGAAATATTATCTATCTTGTTTAAAGCGATTATAAATGGTGTTTTGTTGTGCTTTAGAATTTGAATGACTTCTGCTGTCTGGGGTTTGATACCTTCATTAATGTCTATAACAAGAACAGAAAGGTCTGCAAGACTTCCCCCTCTTTTTCTTAGGTTTGTGAAAGCTGCATGGCCAGGCGTGTCAATAAAAAGAAATCCCGGAATATTCAGCTTAATTTTTTGTTTATCAATTAAAGGACAAGCTGTTTTTAACTGTTCTACAGGATAAAGGGTAAATGAAATTTTTTGAGTAATACCTCCTGCTTCTCCTTCTTGAACACAGCTCTTTCTAAGTCTGTCAAGGATACTTGTTTTTCCATGGTCAACATGCCCACAAACAGTGACTATTGGCTGTCTATTTTTCGGTTTCATGAAAATTATAGAAAAAGTTAAGTTAAAAAGCTTTTGAACAAGAAAAAGTTCTCATTGTGTAATTTCTTCTTGATAACTTGTCTCGCAAAGATATAGAGCGTCAAGAAGCTGATCACGGGTTGTTTCACAATAAATGAAATTCGCATGATATTTTTTGCTATGGTACGGAATTTTCCCCTTTCTTTTTCTTATCCTGAATATTTTAGATAACACCATTCTCTCTAAAATCCCTAATGAATTATCGCTTAATGTTTGTTTAAGTGTTTTCATTCTAATCCCTAAATAAGAGAAAATATCTTAAGAAAAAAGCCAAGAAAAGGCGTCCGAAGCCAGTAAGTAAAATCCGAAGATCCCACCAACTGATTCTTCCGCCTCTCTCAACCTTTATTATTAAGATTTAAGGGTTTTTAAGTGTTTTGCAAAAGAATAAAAAAGAAGATTTTGTGCTTGATTTGACTAATAGATGGAAAAATAATTAAATGGTATTTTTATTTTAGAGGGATGGTTTGGTATGATATTTTGATTATTTTAGTTATTATATTCGGAATTATACTCTTTATTCTTGGTTCTCAACGAAGGAGGAGATGGGGGATTCTTGTTCTGATTGCATTAATCACAAAAGCTTCTTTATGGATAGCTGGAGTTTAATAATCAGGCATTTCTTCATCTAAGGTTGCTTGTTCTTTTGGCACTTTTTCTTTCCCTTCTTCTTCTTCTTCTGGCTCTTCTTTCAGATCTTCCTCAGTTATAGAATTAATCATCTCTTTGAATTTTTTAAAGTCAGAAACTGGAATCTTAACACCAGATTTTGTGAAACCAGTATATCTTTCACTTGTAATAAACTCTCTTATTGTTACGCCTTTTCTATCTGCGAAGTCGTCAAGCCTGATAACAATATCTGTAGTGTCGTTTTTTGATATTTTTCCAATGTCTTTTTCCATTGTTTAAAAGTTATGAAAGAAGGTTATTTAAATTTTACGGATAAGATTCTACGCCCGGACCAGGAATCGAACCTGGATATCTTTTCAGAAACGTGGGTTCGAGCCACGCGGACCACCATTGTCCAACCCGGGCGCATAATCCTAAAAGAATCTTATTTTATATTTTTAACTAGATAGACAAGTTTAATAATATTCAAATTTAATATTAATTATGCGAAAAAAGAGGATGAACAAAAAGAAAATTGCAAATTTATTTGGATTTATAGTCGCCTTATACATGTTTGTTCTTTCTTTGACATTAATTAAAATTTCTTCTGCATCCTTAGGAGCAGGAATCTTTTCTTTAACTAGAAGTGGAATAAGCGAGATAAATGCTTTTGGAATTGGCTGGCTCTCAACATTAATAACCCAGTCTTCTGGAGCAGCAGCTGCAACACTTATTGCTTTTAATCTAGCTGGAATCATTGGTCCAGTTGTTTTAATATTTATGATAATTGGAACAAGAATAGGAACTTCAATAACTGCATTATTTGTTGCCTTTTTAATTCATGCAAAAAGAAGGGATTTTAGACACGGATTTGAAATAGGAATGGCTAATCTAGTTTATGCAATTCCAATTGCGATTATAATGTTCCTTATTGAATTTTTTACCAAATTTTTCTATAAAACAGGAGAATATTTTGTTGTTTTTGGATCTCCATTCAAACATGATATTATAGAAATCATTGTTTCACCATTGATTAATTTACTCTCATTTATTCCAGATCATTTGAAGCTTGTTTTTGGCGTCCTTATTCTGATTGGAAGTTTGAAATATATTCCAAAGTTTATGATAAACATTTGGGGGGAAAAATATCTTAAAAGGAAAATAAACAGTTTTTTAGATAAAAAATGGAGATCTTTCTGGTTAGGGCTTGGAATTACTGCTCTTTTAATATCCACGAGTATTACAATTACTTTCTTAATTCCTTTAGTGGTTACGAGAATTACTAACTTAAAACGGGTAATTCCGTATATGATTGGTGCAAACTTAGGAGGGGTTTCAGAGATTGTTTTAGGAGGAATTGTTTTAGGAGGTAGTGCGCTTCCAGCTATCTTTACATATGTCTCCTTTTCATTAATTGGATTGTTTTGGATGTTCAATACTAACTTACTATTCAAGACCACAAAATTCCTATCCAAAAGAACACTACACATTTCAAGAAAAAGAGCCTTAATGTTTATAATAGCATTTATTTTGATTGCTCTAATACTATCTTTTATTTAATTGATCTTCAAATACGAAAACTTTTTGAATATAAGATTGGTGGGAACTCGTAGAGAATGAAAATAAACAATAAAATTGCAAAGAAACTAAGAAAAGATTTTCCTATTTTCAAAAATAATAAAGGCATGATTTATCTGGATAATGCTGCAACATCTCAGAGGCCTAAACAAGTGATAAAAGCTGTGACAGATTTTTATGAAAAAGATAATGCAAATGTTGGAAGGGGACTTTATACTCTTGCTGAAAAAGCTATGGCAGATTATGACAATGCAAGGAAGACAATTGCCGATTTCATAAATGCTGATGCAAAAGAAATTATTTTTACTAAAAATACCACTGAATCTCTTAACTTATTATCTTATACACTTTCATCAATTCTCTCTAAGAAAAAAGATGAAATCGTGTTGACAGAAATGGAGCATCATTCTAATTTGGTTCCATGGCAGTATTTTGCAAAAAAGAACAAAATGAAACTAAAAATAATCAGAATCAAAGAGGATTTTACTCTTGATATGGAAGATGCCAAGCAGAAGATTACAGATAAAACCGCAATTATCTCAGTCACACATGTCTCTAATGTGTTAGGTACTATAAACCAGATAGATGAGATTATTAAATTAGGAAAAAGTCATGATGCAATAACCATAATCGACGCTGCACAAAGCATTTCAAAAATAAAAATTGATGTTAAAAAATTAGACTGTGATTTTTTAGCATTTTCGTCCCATAAAATGCTTGGGCCAACAGGAATCGGAGTTCTTTATGGAAAAAAAGAGATTCTTGAAAAAATGCCTCCTTTTAATTTTGGCGGTGGAATGATAAAAAGAGTTGAATGGGGAAGTGCAGAATGGGCAGATATTCCTGAAAAGTTTGAAGCAGGAACGCAAAATATAGCTGAGTCTATTGGGCTTGGAGAAGCAATTAAATATTTAGAAAAAATTGGTTTGGAAAATATTGCTGACTGGGAAAGACAGTTGACAAATTATGCTCTTGAAAAGTTAAAAGAAGTTCCACAGATTAAGATTTATAATCCTGGTTTAGACAAAAGCGCAGGAATAATCTCTTTTAGTCTTGGAAAAATACATCCGCATGATGTTTCTGCTTTACTGGATGAAAAAGGAATTGTAATAAGAGCAGGACACTGCTGCGCAATGCCTTTGATGAAAAAGCTTGGAATTCCGCAAGGAGTTTCAAGGATAAGTTTTTCAATATTCAATACTTTTGAAGAAATAGATAAACTAATAGATGTTTTAAAAGAAATAGAGGTTAAATTAGGATAAAATGGACAAAAAGAAAAGCTTGTATAATGAGAAAATTCTAGAATTATGGAGAAATCCAAAGAACTTTGGAGAATTAGAAAATCCGACTCATGAACATGCTGAAGAAAACACTATATGTGGAGATGAAATGTGGATTCATCTTAGAGTTGAAAATGGAATTATAAAAGACGCAAGATTTTTCGGAGCAGGATGCCTCGTTTGCATTATTTTTGCATCAGAGCTTATAGAAAAAATTAAGGGAATGAAAACCGAGCAGGTTCTTAAATTAAAAAATGAAGATATCTTGAAGCTTTTAGATATTAAAATAACTCCTTTAAAAATGCGGTGCGCATGCCTTTCTCTCGACGCTGTTCAGAATTGTTTGAAGAAAGGGAAAATAAAGAATTAGATTTTTTGGTTGGAGGGATATTAACCCCCGCAACCACAACCACCAGTTCCAGAAACTACTCCACAACTGGCTAATCCGCAGTTTCCTTCCGGACCACAAGTTCCCTGGCAATCAAAAGATGGCTCTTCAGGACTTTCAGCATTTACTGTTGTAATTCCTATGACTACGACAGTTGTAACTGCTAACAATCCTATGATTAAAGCAACAATCCATAAATTCATTTAACACCCCCATAAAATTTAATTAAGATTATTAAGAAATAGTTTATTATAACCGCTTTGGTGAAACTAGTTTCAATCTCTGAGAACAACAAGATTGTTCATGCCTCTTCTTTTTCTTTCAATTAATTGCTTTGCTTCAAGTTTATCGAGAAGCCTTGTAAGTTTGACTTTACCCACATCTAATTTTTCTTTAAGAGTTGCCTGAAACATCACATTATTTTCTTTTAATAATAAATCTACAACTTTTTTTTCATCTTTATCAAGTCCTTTTAAATCCAATTTCTTCTTTTTTTCTTTAACTTTTTTTATAATTATTTTTTCTTTTGGTTTTGTAAAGATTAATACAAGACCAATAACTATCAAAAGACCAACAATTCCTAATGCTAAATAAGTTTGTTGATTTACAGTTTCATTCATAGGACAAACAGTTGAATGTTCTGCGCCACAACTTGCAACAATAATATCTTTCAATGCTGTCTGGAATAAAAATATGATAATTATCAATAAAGCAGCAACCCCAATCACTAAAAACCCAACATGTTTATTTTCCATTTTATAAAATTATGCAAACAATTTTTTAGCTTCATCGCTTGAACGTTTAAGTTCGTTACAAATTATGTTAATATAAACTCCTTTGTCTCTTCCGTAATAATTAGGATCACCAAAGTCATTAAATGGAGATTTATAACTAGCAAGAAATGACTTAACAAAATCATCTTTTACACTTTGCTCTAAAAGTTCAAGTCTTTCCATTTGTTTTATATCAAAATATTCTTTGAACTCATGTGCAAGATCGGCAAATCCTTTTTTATGAGAATTGATATACTTCACTAACTCAGAAAAATCATCTGGAATATTTGGATCGAGATGGGCACCCCTCATTTTTAAGTAGTTTGTAGCAGAATAATTTAACAAAATTTCTCCAGGATTTTCTACACTTAACATTTCCAAAGGAATTTTTATATTACGCATCCCATAAAAAATATTTTCCAAAATACCATAACTTGTTTTCTTTAAGCCAGTTTTTGTTACGCCAAAAGCATCAGCAAGATTTCTATCAAAATTTATTAATTCAGTTTTAGCAAACAGCCTGCTATCGTTAGAAACTTTCGGGGTTTTAAACAAAGGTGGTTGTATTATTTTTCCTAACATATAATTCAAAAAAATACTCGTCTTTTAAATCTTTTGATTATGTTTTTCTTGATTAAACAAACCAGCTCAAAACAAACAGACCTATGGCTAAAATTAGAGTTATATAGTAAACTTTTTTATCCCAGGCAATAATTTTTGAGCCATCAAAAGGCATAGCAGGAATCATATTAAATGCAGCAAGAAGGGAATTTATTGTTAATCCAAAACCGAGAAATGCTCTAAAAATTCCTTCTGGTCTTAAGGCAAAGAGCAAGACTAAAAATAAAACACCAAGAACGATGTTAGTTACAGGACCTGCAATAGAAATTTTTCCGTTTTTTTCCTTAGTTATATTCCCTTTAATGTAAACAGCTCCTGGCGCAGCTATGATAAAACCAAAGAAGGAGAGTAATATTGCCAGCCACAGCATTTTGTAGTATGCTTTAAATTCTGCAAATAGACCATAACTCTGTGCAACATATTTATGCATTAATTCATGAAAAAGGAATCCAATTCCTGCAGTGAAAAAAGCAATTACAAATACGACATAAAAACCAAAGCTTAAAATCCCAGAAAATCCTCCAGACAAAAGAATAGCAAAAGCTAAAGATATCATAAGACCTGCAAAAAATAAATCCTTCTTTTCTTTATCTGAGAATTTCATAATCAGATGAACTATTCATAATTTAAAAATTTTATGAGAAAAATCACACTGCACTACAATCAATTGTATAACCACTATCTATATATTTTTGCCATTTATCGCCGAAAAAGGTAATTTGTTTTTGACACCAACTACAACCAGGATGATAAAGGAAAGATATTTTATCTTCTATTAAATCATCAACTGAATAAGTTTCCTTATACCCAGAACCAATAATAACTCCTTCTGAATCTGCCCATGATGGGAAGGGGATAGAAGCACACAGTTCTTGTAGGGTAGCGTATTCTCCAGTCGTTTCTCCAGTTATTACGTCTCCTGTAGATTTGTCTCCTCCAAAAGGATTCCAAATAAGCACAATTATAAATAGAACTGCAAATATTCCTGTTGCGACTTTCCATAAAGTATCTTTTTTTATGGTTAGGGTTTTTTCTGCCATTTCATTATAGAATCAAAAAAGAGCTTTATTAATGTTTCTATAAAAGTCCTTTATTTAAGATATCATTCCAAGAGAGTTCACCGACGGAGACAAGAGCTTCTTTAAAAGTTAAAATTGGTTTTGGGTAATTTGCAAAATCATCTATGGCAATTCTTGGGCAGGCAAGTTCTATGAAAGCATCAATATTGTAAAAATTCATTATCTTGTCAGGAGTTAATTCATCCATTGTAATGACTATGACATTCTTTCCTTGATCTTTTAATTTTTCCATGAGTTTTTTTGGAGAGCCAAATTTTTGTCCACATTTTGTACCAATAATAATTCCAATATTTTTAGCTTCTCTAAGTTTTTCAATTGATATTGCTCTCTGTCTGAGTATTTTGTCTCTCAAATCTTCCATTATTCTAACATTATTGTTATAAACATCAATCAAAATAACAGACTTTTTAACAGCAAGAGTTGCACCCATTGAATGGAATTGGTTTCCAATTATCACAAAGCAACCAACATCATTTTGAATTGCTTTAAGCCCTTCATACTGACACCCTGTAATGTGGCCTTCGTGAGCAACATTTCCTATTTTCTTTGAAAAGATAACTTTCTTGTCTTTTTCCTCGTAAAATCTCTTTATATTTTCTATATCATGTCTATGTTGTATTGAGTATGAAAGACCTATTGTTTTATATTCCTCCAGAAATTTAAAAGACTCTTCAAGAAGAGAATTTAAGTTAAGAATGTCCTTGACTTCTACATAAATCACTGGAAAATCTGTTCTGATGAATTCTGCATGTCCAAAATGCACAATTAAATCAGCTCCAACAGCTCGTGCTTCATCTACAACAATATCACAACCACCCCAGCAAGTTTCTCCTGAAAAAACAACTTCAATTCCACAAGCTTTAATCCACTTCTCAATTTCACCAGCATGTTTCTTTATGCCTTCTGCAAGCTGAACAAGAACTTTTTCAGGCTTTCTTTTTTCCAGTTCATTAATCAATTTTTCTTTTTCAAAATCTAACGCCATATTATCAATAAGTAAAAAATCCAATTTTTTTTATGTATTCATACGCGCTGTAAGCAGCAGTACAGCCATCTGCAACTCCTGTGATAAGTTGTTTAAACGGCTTGTCTGTGGCATCTCCTGCAGCATAAACACCTGGAACATTTGTTTCAGAATTCATATGATTGATTTTTATTTCTCCTGCCTTGTTTAGTTTAACCCTTAATTGTTTGGCAAGATTTGAAAGAACTATATGTCCTGTTGCAACAAAAACCCCATCAACTTGCAGTTCTTTTTCTCCTTTGTAGGGCTTGTCAAGAACAACACCTGTCACTATTTCGTCACCTTTTACCTCTTTAACATTTGTTTTAGTTATAATTTCTATTTTTTTATTTTTCTCTATACGCCCGAGGTTTATTGGTTCTGGACGAATTTTCTCTCCACGATAAATGATATAAATTTTTTTAGCATATTCTGAAAGAAGTAGGGCATTTTTTGCAGCACTATTTGAACCGCCAATAACTGCAACAACTTTATCTTTGAATAATAAACCGTCGCACAAAGCACAATAACTAATTCCTTTGTTTTCAAATTCTCTTGAACCTTTTACAGATTCAGGAAGTTTCCTTAATTTTGTTCCTGTTGCAAACAAGATTGTTTTTCCACTGTATTCTGATTTGTTGGTTTTTACTATGAAAGTCTTATCTGATTTTTTTATCCTACTTACTTCTTCTTCTTTTATTTCAACTAAATCATAAGAGCGAGCATGATCTTCAATTTCTTTTGCAAGTTGTTTTCCTGAAATTTTTATAAAACCAGGATAATTTTCAACAACGTGCGTGGTAGTTATAACTCCCCCAATAGAAAGTTCTGTACTATGGGGGTGTCCAAGAACAAGAGTCTTAAGTTTAAATCTTGCCGCATATATAGATGCTGCTAAACCAGCACCACCAGCACCTATGACAATAAAATCATAATTATTTTTTTCCATTTTTTCCAATTTTTAAAAATAGAAGGATTTTATAAAAGCTTTGTTGCCTTGATATTATTATAATAGAAAATAATCGCATAAAGTTTATAAGTAAAAGCATATTGGGATGGATATGGAGAACATACTGGTGGCAGATGTAATGACCCGCGGACCTGTAACAGCCAAACCTGGTGATAATCTACTCAGCTGCGCTAAAAAAATAGTTAGAAAAAAAGTGGGAACCCTTCCAATCGTATATAAAAAAAAGCTTATCGGACTTATTAATGAAAGAGATATCTTGTGGGCACTTGTGAAGAAATCAAAAGAAGACCTTTCTAAGATTAAGGCCATAGATATTTCTGCTAAAAAAATCATATCAATCAAGCTTTCTGCAACAGTTAGGGATGCAATAAGGAAAATGAAAAAACTTAAATTTGAAAGACTTCCTGTTATTAATGACAATCAGCTTGTTGGGATAATAACTGCCAAAGATATTTTGAATTTTCACCCAGAATTTTATCCAGAGCTTGAAGAATTTTCAAGAATTAGAAATGAACAAGAAAAGTTAAAAAGAATCAAAAAAGCAAAAGAGAGGGTTTTCACTTATGAAGGAATCTGTGAAGAATGTGGTGAAAGAGATTTTCTTTACAAAGTTCACGGAATGATAATTTGTGAATCGTGTAAGACTTCTGTTTGATTTTAGTTAAGTATTTAAATAATATTTTTCTTTTATAAAAAGATTAAAATGGCAGAAAAAGAAACAATATTTTCAAGCACAGTTAAGTATGAGGGAATTTTTTTATTCAAAGATTTCTACAAGTTTTGCTATGAGTGGATTAAAGAAGAAATACGTATGGATCCTTTTAATGAAATAAAATATGAAGAAAAGATAAAAGGCGATGAGAAAGAAATTGTTGTTGAATGGGAAGGGGAGAAAGAACTTACTGATTATTTCAGATTTGATACAAACGTCAAGTTTGAGATAAGACCCCTTAAAAATATTGAAGTTGTGCAGAACGGGAAAAAAATAAAGACAAATGAAGGTATTATTAAAATCACTATTAAAGGAATTCTTGTAAGAGATTATAAAGGAAAATTTGAGATGAGTGCATTTAATAAATTTCTTCGTTCAATCTATGAAAAATGGGTTATTCCTGCAAGAATAGAAGAGTATGAAGGTAAGATTGCTGGTAAATGTGATGAATTTTTGAGCCAGGCGAAATCTTATCTTGATCTTGAGGGAAAAAGGTAAAAGTGGTTGGTTGTAAATCATCACCGAAATCCTTAAATAGAATTTCTTTTTATCATTTGCATGAAAAAAATAATCTTGATAATCTTATTAGCATTACTAATTTTGTTGATTCTCCCCAAGGTTGTTGCAATAGATGTGCAGGCTGAACAAAAAAGCACAGATGAAGTTTTAATTGTAGAATTTAACAATCCAATTGTTTTTGATTTAAATATAACTAATTTGGGTGGTTCTGGTGATTTTGAATTCTTCAATCTTTTAGGATTCACCATGTCCCCCGAACGAATTTCTATAAGACAAGGGGAAACAAAAGAAATCCAGCTTGAAATTGTTTCATTGGCCCCAATTGATGAAAGGGGTTTTTATACAATAACCTATTATATAAAAGCAGATGACGCATCCATGGTACAGGAAACCCTTACGTTTAAAATAATTGGGCTAAAAGACGCTTTTGTGGTTGGTTCTAGTGATGTGGATCCTGAATCAAATTCAATTGAGATATTTATCAGAAACGCAGAGAAGTTTGATTTTGGAAATATGGATGCAACTTTTTCCTCTCCTTTCTTTAATATTCAAAAGAGCTTTTCTATGGGTTCTAAAGAAACAAAAAACTTTATTGTGCAGCTTAACTCTGATGATTTCAATGAACTAATAGCAGGATTTTATACTTTAACAGCAAAAGTAAATGTTGATGGAGAAGAAGCAAATGTGGAGGGAATAATAGAATTTGTTGAAAAAAATATAGTTACAACAACAAAAAGGGATTTTGGTTTTTTAATAACTACTAAGATAATTGAGAAAAAAAATGAAGGAAATACTATTGAAAGATCTGAGACAGTAATAAAGAAAAACATTATCTCAAGACTTTTCGCAAGTTTTAATCCTGAACCAGATTTTGTGGAGAGAGAGGGCACTAGTATATATTATACATGGGACCAAGAAATAATGCCAGGAGAAACTTTAGAAATAATTGTAAAAACCAATTGGATATTTCCGTTTTTAATTATTTTATTTGTAGTTGCAATTGTTGTTCTAACAAAGAAATATAGTGAAACAAATCTTGTTTTAAAGAAAAAGGTTTCATTTGTAAAGGCTAAAGGCGGGGAGTTTGCACTAAAGGTTTCTATTTCTATTAATGCAAAGAACTATGTTGAAAGAGTGAATGTTATAGACAAGATTCCGCTTTTGGTTGAGATTTATGAAAGGTTTGGAGGAGACCAGCCATCAAGGATTGATAAGAAAAATCGCAGGTTGGAATGGAACTTTGAGAAACTTGAAGCAGGAGAAACAAGAATTCTTTCATATATAGTTTATTCCAAGGTAGGTGTTCTTGGAAAGTTTGCGCTTCCAACAGCTACAGCAGTTTATGAGAAAGAAGGCGAAATTCATGAGTCTGAATCAAACCGTGCGTTTTTTGTTGCAGAACAGAGAACGAAGGATATTAAAGAAGGATAATTAACCAAAAATATTTTCAAAATCTTTCATTTTTTTCTCAAGATTTTTTAAGGGTTCTTCTGATTTCTCTTTGTAATGATTATAAACTTCTATAAAAAGCTTTCCGGTTGTTCTGTAAGCTTCAATTATATCTTGTGCCCAATCTATTCCTAATCTAGTCCTTGGACGACTTTTTTCAAGAGCTTCAAACATACTTGTCATAAATTCTAAGCTTTCACCATAAGAATCACTTTCCTTTAAATTTTTAAAAGCATCTTCGTATTTTTTCTTAATGCCACCCTCTATTTGCATGCCAAGAACAGTTCTTTTAAGTTCCATATAAACTCTTATTTCAAAGTCTTTATAAGCATTTATTTGATTGAAAAGTTATTTTATATTTAAGACAATAAGAACTTTTAAAAATCCCTTGTTTCTCTTTATTTTAACCCTCTGTAGCTTAGTGGTTAAAGCGCCTGGCTGTAGTTTTTAACTAAGGTGGAGATTCAATCATGATTACTATGAAGCCCC
>Ga0209977_10000635_pt1 | contig 14094 bp, 14 predicted proteins | sample SumtaG_2_FD_183113 | JGI IMG/M metagenome (GOLD analysis project Ga0209977, IMG submission 183113) | Deep subsurface microbial communities from Indian Ocean to uncover new lineages of life (NeLLi) - Sumatra_00607 metaG (SPAdes) (version 2) | ecosystem: Environmental > Aquatic > Marine > Oceanic... | reverse complement strand
CGCAATACCATTTTAAATTTCATTGGCCAAGTTATCCCTCTGCTCGTAGGAGTGATAACTATCCCATTTATTGTACGGGGATTAGGAATAGAGCGATTCGGACTTCTATCTTTAGCTTGGGTAGTTGTGGGCTATTTTACTATCTTCGACTTGGGACTGGGACGGGCAACCACCAAATATGTAGCCGAGGCTTTGGGTAAGGGCGAAGAAGATCAAGTGCCACGTCTTGTTTGGACAGCGGTTACGGTTCAGGCAATTTTGGGTATTGTTAGCACCATCGTTTTATTTGGAATTACGCCTCTTTTAGTAGAACATATCTTGAACATCCCTCTGGAACTTGCAGGCGAGGCCAAATTTACTTTCTATCTGCTTGCTCTCTCCATTCCGATAGTCTTAGTTTCTAGTTCCTTTAGAGGGGTGCTAGAAGCAGCCCAGCGATTTGAGTTGGTCAATGCGGTAAAATGTCCCACTAGCATTTTAACTTTCCTCCTTCCACTCATTGGGTTGCTTTTGGGCTTTCACCTGCCTGGAATTATAGCCTTGATTTTGGCCGCCAGGTTTGGAGCACTATTGACTTTTGTTGTGATTAATCTTTGCATTTTTCCACGGTTGAGAAAATATTCAGGCACCTTTACCTTCTTTGCTCGGCTCTTTTCTTATGGCGGATGGATTACAGTTATTAATATCGTTGGCTCCATTTTGGTATACTTAGACCGCTTCCTGATTGGCTCCATTTTGTCCATAGCTGCCGTGGCTTACTACACGGCGCCTTATGAGATTGTCACTCGGCTCTGGATTTTCCCAATTAGCCTGACAGGCACGCTTTTTCCTGCCTTTAGCACCCTCGTCGCAACAGGTGAACGAGCACGAATAGAGAATGTTGTTGCACGCTCGCTTAAGTACTTGCTTCTGCTAATAGGTCCGATTGTCTTCATCTTGATGCTTTTTGCACAGAAAATCCTTAGCGTATGGTTGGGGAGCGAGTTCGCTCGGCAAAGCACCCTGGTATTTCAACTCCTCGCCTTGGGAGTGTTGGTGAATTCCTTAGGGCATATCCCATATGCATTGATACAAGGTGCTGGTAGACCAGACATAATTGCGAAGTTCCATTTGTTCGAGTTACCGGTGTATGGGACTCTAGCTTGGCTCCTGATTTCAAGGTTCGGAATCACGGGAGCAGCCTTAGCGTGGACACTACGAATGAGTTATGCCATCCCGATTCTCTATGTGATTTCTGCAAAATTAAAACTTATCACGTTTCACCCATTTGCCATGAATGGCTTTTGGCGTAGTGTTCTTGCAGTAACGACTCTGGGCATGGTCTGTCTAGCAATAATACGGGTGAGCGAAAATTTCCTATTTCAGCTCGTCTCTGTCGCTCTCTTGGTAGGAGTCTATTCTTTTAGTGTATGGCAGTATTTGATAGATGATACCGATAGAAGTAAATTCATTACCATCTTTACGAGGAACTGACAATGAATGAATTAGTTAAAGAATTCGTCAAGATTGTTACCAAAAACTTTCCTATCTCTGAACCAATCGTAGAATTTGGCAGTCTTCAAGTACCAGGCCAGGAGGGCTTTGCAGATCTCCGTCCTTTTTTCCCCAAGATGGAGTATGTGGGTTGTGATATGCTTAAAGGCATAGGGGTGGATCGCATACTTGATTTGCACAATATAGATCTTCCTTCGGATTCCGTAGGCACTGTTCTCATTATGAATACGTTAGAACATGTAACGTATCCGGTTAGGGCACTCGAAGAGGTTTTTAGAATATTAAAGACCGACGGTCTCGTCATAATTAGTTCTCATATGAACTTCCCGATACACGAATATCCACATGATTATTGGCGTTTTACCCCTGAAGGATTCAGAGTCTTGCTGAACCCTTTCTCTTCCTGTTTTGTTGAATATGCTGGCATCAAAGGATTTCCGCATACCGTCGTTGGAATAGGTTCCAAAGGAAGACCTATTGACAGAATCTATAGCTATAGTTTTGACATGGAATTCAAAGATTGGAAGAGACGCTGGTACAATCCAGGAGGATTAACGGCAAGGTGGAAGAGAATAGTGGAAAGGATTACTCCGCCAATACTATTGCCTATCCTTAGGTACGGGTATGGGAAAATTAGAAAGCAAACGGTGCGAAAATTCTATTGAATTCAGTTGTAGGATATTAAAAGTAAACTTAGTTTTAAATCGGATGAACGAGCGAATTGTCACCGAGTCGGTGTCCAATTGCATTGTGTGTGGCTACAAGGGAAAACTTCTCTATGCCGGGCTACGAGATCGCCTTTTTAGTGCACCAGGCACATGGTCGCTTATGTGTTGCCCCAAGTGTGGCTTGGTTTGGCTCAACCCCCAGCCGATTCCAGAAGATATCGGAAAGTTTTACGAAATATATTTCACCCATAATATAGACGACAGCGTTCCCAAGTTTGCCCAGCTACGCAGGCTAATCCTAAACTCTATTCTTGCCACTCACATGGGTTACGGCAGTTTAGCCGATGGTCTGGCCCTCAAGGTCATAGGCCATGTACTTTCATGGATTGGTCCGATTAGGAGGAGGGTCGAGCGCTGGGTTATGTACCTTTATAATCGAGACAAAGGTAAGCTCCTCGATGTAGGTTGCGGTTCCGGGAGATTTCTGGCTAGGCTCCACGAGCTTGGATGGGAAGTTGTGGGTGTAGAACCCGATGGAGAGGCTGCAAAGTTGGCACGAGAGTACTTCAGATTAAACGTTCATGAAGGGAAACTGGAGGACGTGTGCTTTCCCGATAACGAATTCGATGTCATCACCATGAACCATGTAATCGAACATTTATCAAATCCCATCGGCACCCTAAAAGAATGCTGGCGTATACTTAAACCTGGAGGTAAGCTGATGATAGCCACCCCCAACATCGCAAGCCTGGGACACAGGCTCTATAAGAAAGCATGGAGAGATCTCGATCCACCGCGGCATCTCTACCTGTTTTCACCGCAGACCTTTTCGACCTGTGTCGCACAAGCAGGGTTAAATGTGGTTAAACTTCACACCACAACGCGGGGAGTTCGATGGATATGGGAGGCTAGCAAATTTATTCAGAGAAATGGCGAGTTTCCCGACAAATCCCCCAAGAAACAAGGAATGTGGCTACATTTGAAAGGACTGGCTTTTGGAGTGATAGAGTATGGTCTTAATTGCATTTGGCCAATAGGAGAAGAACTAATGCTAATCGCAACAAAAGGAGTTCACATATTAAGATGAGATCAGAAACAAGGTTGGAGATCAAAGATCAAGATTTGTCCCCTAGGTCTTGCAAAGTTTGGTCTAAAGTAGCTGTTATCGTCCTCAACTGGAATGGCTGGCGGGACACGATTGAATGCTTAGAAAGTTTGTTTAGAAATAATTATCCTAATTATCAAGTGATTGTTGTAGATAATGGCTCAACTGATGGCTCATTGGAGAAAATAAAGAAATGGGCAGAAGGAAAGCAAGAAATTGTTACTCCAGAACTCTCACATCTTTTATGTCATTTATCTCATCCGCCAATTGCAAAACCTATTCCATATATTGAATTCAATAGAAAAAAAGCTGAAGAGGGTGGGAATCCTAAAAGAGAAAATGAGTTGATAAGTAAATGGGTAAAAAAGAAAACACATTCACCCACCTATCTATCTACCCATTATCCATTAATTTTTATCCAAACAGAAGAAAATCTTGGCTTTGCTGGTGGTATTAATGTGGGTATAAGATATAGTTTAACAAAAGGTGATTTTAGATATATTTGGCTATTAAATAACGATACTGTAATAGAAGGAAGTAGTTTAAAAGAGCTTGTTTTTGGTATTGAAAGATATACAAATGTTGTAGCTGTAGGTAGCAAAATACTTTATTATGACAATCCTAAACTTTTGCAAAATGTTGGTTCAAAAATAGATAAAAAATCTTTTTTTAAATTATGTAAACCCATATTAGATTTAAATAAAGAAAATGTCGATATGGGGCAATATGATAATGATTTCGAAGTAAATGATATCATAGGTGCTTCACTTCTGGTAAAAAAAGAAATTGTTCAAAAAATTGGCCTTATGCCAGAAGAATATTTTTTATATGGAGAGGAAACAGATTGGAATTTTAATTTCCAAAAACATGGTTATAAACTTATGACAATATGCCGTAGTAAAATTTACCATAAAAAGGGTAGAGCAATTGGTGGTGACGATTCTCCAATTACACTTTATTATAGAAGTAGAAATCAACTTATTTTACATAGAAAGTATATGAATTTACCATTATATGTTTCATATGCTAGTCTATATTTTATAAAAAAAATATTTTCTGCACTTAAATTAAATAATAAATCTCAAAAAATAATATTTAAAGCATTATTTGATGGAATTAAAAGGATTAAACTATGAAAAAACTCATTTATAGAGTTTGTCCCAAAATAAAGGGAGAGATAGTTTACATGAATACAAAAGAAGTGCTACAAACTTCAAAAAAAATAATCCTATATAAGGTCTACTAAGATGGTCCCCCAAAAATTAGACATGGGATATAAGTGCGTAATTTTTTTGAGGCAAAGTAATGTGTGATGGTATAGGATTTTTGATTTATTTTAGTTCTTTGTTGATTTTAATTATTTCAGTACTACTAGTTAAAAAAAATAAATTTGTTATGATAATAAGCTTATTTTGGATAATTTTATTAGCTTCACTTAGAGGTTCCGCTGGAGTGGATACACGGATGTATATATTTAGATTTGAGAATATATCTGATTTTTCTAAAATCCCAATCATAGAATCACTTTTACCTTTTCTTATGTTCATTGTTAGAAATATCAGCAACTCGTTTTCAATATTTTCTTTGTTTTATGGTGCTATTATAAGTATATTATATTTTTATATATTTAGAAAATATCCTAACTCTATATATTTTGGAATATCAATTTTTTCTGTAATATTTATTGACTCATTATACAATGTAGTAAGAATAGGTTTAGCCTTACCTCTCATGTTTTTAGCAATTGTTCGTTCTTCAAAAACACTTCTTTTTATTGCTGGCCAAGCTCATATTTCCACATTTCTTGCTTTTCCGCTTAAATCTTTTAGAAAATATCGTCTCATAATATGTTTAATACTTTTTATAATTTTTATTTATCTTTTTTTAATTCTACCTGATTTACCGCTAACACAACGATATTTGTCAAAATTTAAAGTATATATGTCGCTTTCACCAAGGTTTGAATTCTCTGGCATATCAGATACGATTGGTTTATGGGTTGCTTTGGCAATTTATTATCGTGTAAAAGGCAATAAATGGAAAAAATGGTTTAGATTTAACTTAATTTCATTGATATTGATGGTAATTTTTTATTTAATAGTAGTAAATCATTTCGTATTTATGTTAAGAGTGGTAAGAACATATATGATAGCGATATATGCGTTGATTGCTATGGAAGAAAGAAAACTTGATAAAGTTGCATTCATGATAGCCTTTTTATTTGGCTTATTGTATACCTCGAATTTCTTAAGACAAATAGTTGCAAGTTGCTCATATCTCGAAGGGGGATTTCTTCCTTTACATCTAACAATATATTAATAGGCGATTGACATCAACTATTTTTTCCTTATTGCCTCATGTGAAAATTCTATCAAGAGGCGTATTGTTGCCTATCAAATAGGAGGACTATCTTTTGAAAGTTTTATATATAACTTATGAAAATGTTTTCAGGACGGGCATTTTACAGGCAATGGTCATTAAGCCATTACTATTGATGTCAGATAAGTATAATATTCATTTTACTCTCACCTCAACAATGAAAAAATTTGAAAATGATGAAATTTATAGGAAAAATAAGCTAAATTTTGAAAATTTAAAAGTTGAAAAAATAAATATTTCTGAGTTCGAAAAAAATCTATCAAATAAACTATCAGTCTTTACTTTCGTAAAGGATATGTTTCCAATGGTTAAATTTGCAATAAATGAGGCGAAATCAAGTGACGTTATACATTGCAGGAGTTATGGCGGTGCTTTGATTGGATTAATAGCCTCTATGGTAAATAATACACCTTATATTTTCGATATGAGAGGGTGTTTACCAGAAGAAACTGTAGAAATTGGCAAAATTGGTAGTAAATCTGTTAAGTTTAAATTGTTAAAATTTATAGAAAAAATATTAATAAAAAAAGCTGCTCATGTATTTACCGTTTCAAATAAATTCAATGACTATATAAAAAATTCTTTTAACAAAGAAAAATGTTCAAACATCAACAACCCAACAGATTTTAATATTTATTTTCATGAGAAAAGAAATAATAGGAGGATTAATTTTATATATAGTGGTTCTATGAAAATTTGGCATTTGCCAAAGCTTACTATTAAATATTTTTCAAAAATAGTAGAAAAATACGGTGATAAGGTCTATTTATATTTTTGTTCCAATGATAATGTTACGCAAGCAAAAAAGATTTTTGAACAATACAACGTACCTCAAACAAATTATGAAATAAAAAATGTACCATATAATGACATGCCAAAATATTATGCAAAAGTGGATATCGCATTTTGCTTCGCTAAAAACTTGTTTTCAAGATCTATCTGTTTTCCAGTAAAATTTTCAGAATATATTGCATCGGAGTTATTTATTTTATCTAATAAGGGCATTGGTGATTTAGCAGATATAATTGAAAAACATAAATGTGGTTTAGCATTTGATAATCTTAATGATATTGATAATAATATAAAAGAAATATCAAAAATAATAGATAAACTGTCAAAAAATGATTACATAACATGTAATAAATATAATTTAAATTATTTAGACTGGAATAATAAAATTGATGCTATCTGTAATATTTATAAAAAAATCATCCGAAAGAATAAAAATGTGTCAAATTAATACTTCAATAGTACTTTATCATAATAATCAAAACCAACTCAAAAAAGCCATTTATAGCTTTTTAAATAAAGATATAAAAGTAAAGTTATATCTTATAGATAATTCACTAAACGACGATTTAAGAGAATTGGAAAAATTAGATACTAGAATAGAATATATTTACAATAATGCTAACTTAGGCTATGGAACAGCACATAATATTGCTATGCAAAAATCTATTGAAGGAAATGTAAAATATCATTTAGTATTAAATCCCGATGTTTACTTCAATAAAGGAATAATAAAAAAATTATACGAGTTTATGGAATTGAATTCAGATGTTGGTTTGGTAATGCCAAAAATAGTATATCCCGACGGAAATATTCAGTTTTTGGCAAAGCTTTTGCCAACTCCATTAATTCTGTTCTTTAGAAGATTTATGCCTTTTAAAAAATTAAAAGAAAAAATAAATGAAAAATATGAATTTAGATTTACTGGCTATAATAAAAGTATGAATGTACCTTGTCTATCAGGTTGTTTCATGTTCTTACGAGTTAGTGCTTTGAAAGAAGTTGGATTATTTGATGAAAATTTTTTTATGTATTTTGAAGATACAGATTTAAGTCGAAGGATACATAAAAAGTATAAAACCATTTTATTTCCAAAAGTTAGTATTTATCATGAATATAGAAGAGAATCATATAAAAGCAAAAAATTGCTTTTATATCACATAAAATCAGCAATTTATTACTTTAATAAATGGGGTTGGTTTTTTGATAAAGAAAGAAAAATAATAAATGAAAGAACATTAAAAGCTAGTGGCTAGGAAGAATGAAAAAATAATAAATAGGGCTTTCTATTCCGAATTTCCAGATTGTTAGTCTCTAGTGAAGCCTACTACTAGCTGAATTCTTAGTAAAAATTTCCTGGATAGACTGATGCAAATCATGTTTCTTACTTAAAACTTTCCTTATGATTAAATATTTACTTTTTCTCCTTATCTCGACTTCTATTTCCTTATTAATTACCCCTTTAATTCGATTTACGGCCTTAAAGCTGAATATTCTCGATTTTCCATCTGAGAGAAAAATTCATCAGAAACAGATGCCTCTTCTCGGCGGAATTCCAATATTCATTGCCTTTAATTTAACTATATTTCTAGGAATTCTATTTAATTTCGAATATCTTGAGAAATTTTATACTTCGCACTGGCTATCGATTTTTATTGCACAGCTTATTATCCTTGGAATTGGAATTTATGATGATATTAAAAAGGTCAAACCCTGGATTAAACTACTTTTTCAAATATTTGCAGGTTCTTTTTTAATTGTTTCTGGTTTTGGAATTCATATTATTACTAATCCTTTTACCGGGAATTCAATTAATTTAGGTATTTTATTTATTCCGATTACCATCCTCTGGGTAGTTGGAATCACCAATGCCTTAAATCTAATTGATGGGCTAGATGGATTGGCTACTGGAACATCATTTATTGCATGCATCACTATTTTCGGCATTTCCTATATTTATCAAAATATTGGAATAGCTCTTGTTTCTTTAATTCTAGCTGGAAGCATTTTGGGTTTTCTTAGATATAATTTTTATCCTGCAAAGGTTTTCCTCGGGGATTCAGGAAGTCTTTTACTTGGATTTCTGCTGGCAGTACTTTCCCTTCAAGGATCTCACAAAGGTGCGGTTGTGGTGGCAATTTTAGCTCCAATCTTGGCTTTAGGTCTTCCAATTATGGATACTCTACTTACGATGACTCGCAGATTTTTAAAATCTATTCACCTAGTTAATTATCAAAATGAAAATGGAAAATTAAAAACCCTGCTTTCAAAAGGATTCTCAATTTTCGAAGCTGATAAAGATCACATTCATCATCGCCTTTTAAAAATCGGCTTTTCTCAAAAAAAAGTTGTAATTATTCTTTACGGAATATGTATAATCTTTTGTACTTTGGCTTTTGTCACCATCGCATGGAAAAATCTCAACATTACCTTATTTTTGGTAGCCATAATTATAGCCTCATTTATAGGAGTAAAAAGCTTAAAATATAGGGAATTTAAAATTTTTGAAAATGGATTATTTCTTCCATTATTCGATATCCCTTTAATTAATAAAGGAATTTTTAAAGGTTTTATTGATTTGCTTTTTATTTCCTTATCTTATTATTTTAGTTTTCTTTTGGTCTCTAAAGGATTTGGTATACAAACTAAAATTTTATTTATTCAAACTCTTCCTTTGGTTTTTGTTATAAAAATCATTATTTTTTATCTTTCGGGCTTATACAAGGGGACATGGAAATTTTCAAGTATTGAGGATTTAATAAAGATAGGCAAATCTTTGATTTTCTCCTCAATTTGTTCTTCCTTATTATTAACTTTAATATTTGGATTTAAATCTTTTGGAGGTCTAATTTTCTTTATATTAGATTTCTATCTACTTCTCTCCTTAATCGGCGGTTCAAGAATTTCTTATCGATTAATAGATTATCATTACCATAAGAAAGATACAAATGAAGGGCTTGACGAAAAAACGGATCTTGACCAAAGAAAAATTAATCCATCTAAGAATAGACCCGTCTGAAGGAATCAAAAAGGAGGCTAGAAAGCAATGAGCTTTTTCAAATCTTGGGCATTTTGGATGCTTGTCGGCTGTTTCATTGGTTTTATTTTCGGATATTTTACGGCAGCCATTTGTTTCATAAGTGCACGAGCAAGTAGGGATGAAGAGAAGATAGAACAATCATTGATGAAAGATGAAGATTACAAATGAAGAATCTTTATTTTGATAAGGGAAAAACCTTTTGGTTCTCTCTCTTGCCCTTATTCCTTACTCTTTATCTGTTGTTCTCTATGGTATCGATTAGCCTGAGCCAGATATTCCTCTTTTTTGCTTTCATCTGTTGGATTGTCATTCTCATCAGGAAAAAACAAAAGTTCATCTTCCCTTCTTTTTTCTGGCCTTTGATTGTCTATGCCGTCTTGTCGCTTGTCTCATCCTTCCTATCTGTCAATCCAGAGACTAGCTTAAAAGATAGCAAAGAGCTCCTTCTCTTTTTGATTGTCCCTATGGTCTACATAGGCTTCTTTAAAGAAGGGGTGCTTAAAAAAGCCAATCTGGCACTTTTGGTATCAGCCTATCTGAGTTGCCTCTATTCTCTTTTTTACTTCTTTTTCAAAGCTTCACCAGGGGAAAGAATAGAAGGATTCATGGGACAGGTCATGACCCAAGCTGGACTCCTCCTTCTTTTCAGTTGCATGGCCTTAAGCATGCTTCTTTTTTCCCATGAGAGAATAAGATGTCTATGGGGGCTAGGATTTCTCTTTTCTCTTTTTGTGCTTATCCTCACTCAGACCCGAAGTGCCTGGGTAGGATTGGTCATCGCTGCATCTCTCATCCTTTTCCTCTATAAACCCAGAGCCTTAATCATTGTACCCCTTGCGGTCGGCCTTTTTTACCTCATAAGTCCTCAACCAATAAAAAGGAGAGCCCTTAGTAGCTTTAGCCTAACACACTTCTCGAACAAGTTAAGGATTGAACATATGAGAATCGGCATAAAAATCATCAAGGAATATCCGCTCTTCGGAACGGGTCCGAACACTGTGGATATGGTTTTCCAAAACTCAAAATACGAACTCTCTAAAAGAGCCAGAAGCCTTCCTCATCTTCACAATAATATCCTCCAGATAGGCGCGGAAAGAGGGATTCCAACCCTTCTCGCCTGGCTCACCTTCATGGTGTGGGCTTTTATCTCTCTTATTAAGCTTCTCAAGAACAAAGACCCCACACTCCTCCCATTCACAGTAGTCGCACTAGCGGCACTTTTTGCTCTCTTTACCGCAGGTCTCTTTGAGTACAACTTTGCTGACTCTGAAATCACAATGCTTTTTCTCTATATGATAACCATCCCTTTCTCTTTGGCTCGAATCCAAAAAAGGAGTAGCATAAATGAGTGAATTTTTCAAAAGTCCATTCTTATATCCTGCTTTAGTATTTGGATTATTCTTTGGCTTGCGAGCTATATCTATTTTTAATGAAAAGAAAAAGGGCAAAAAATTGGATTGGTTTTTTTATCAATTTTTGTTTAATTTTGTTGGAGCATTCATTGGTTGGGTTGTTGTATATTATCTATGGGAAATAGACATTTCTAAATTTGGAATCGAGCATTTCGTAGCATTATTCATTGCTTTTTTGGGGATTACTGGTAATTTACCTTACTGGGCACGGTATGGTGGACATAAGTAAAAGCCAAAGATTTAAAGCCCTAGCCTTTCTATTCTTAAAAAAGATAATTAGATCGGTCGGCATTCATGAGAAGTCTAGTGAGCTGTGTCGCTTAATGGGTATTATGTCAACTCGCTACCTTGTAAAATGACTTTGAGAGCGGAAATTAGATTATTTGAGGCGAGTTCTGATAAATAAAGTTGAATACTAATTTTTTGTTTTTATATAAAGGAGGTTTATATGAAATATGAGTATAAAATGGTTCAAATCCCCCCTACTATTGAAATAAAAGCAAAAGAACAAAAAGGCAATGAGGCGGCTTTCTATTTGGAATCTTTGGCTAACCAGTATGCGGAAAATGGATGGGAGTTTTGGAGGGTTGATTCAATAGGCGTCGTGACCGCACCTGGTTGTTTAGGTGGTTTATTTGGAGGCAAAGCAGAAGCAACAGCATATTATGTAGTTACTTTTAGAAGATCTAAAGATTAAGAGTACCAATAAGAAAATTGAGGCGAGTGGGAAGCCAGGATTCCTCATTTTTGAGGCTATTATGGAGCGAGTTCTTGTCGAAAAAATCAATGTGCTTGGCGGATTCAATCGATTATCCCGCAGAGATCGAAGACTAAAATTATTGAAATGTGCAACATATTGAAAATAGCCAAAAATATAAAATACCCTCAACAATAATCTGCAACCAAGGCGATTGCATCATTTGACAATAGCGTTTAGAATCACATATAGATAAAGCCTCACAAAAATGGGTGCAAGAGGAGCATAGTTATGCTAGTCAGACAAAAAAGTGAGCCTAAAGAGCAATACAATATTCCCATGTATTTCACTACAGAAGTTGCTAGACTCGTAGATATAAGTAGGTATCGTGTTCGTCGCTGGTTAGAGGGTTATGTATTTACACTTGAATCAGGGCGAAGAAGACAAAGACCAGTAGTCCAAAAAGCCTGGCAAGATCAAGTTTACCCTCATTACGCCTCATTTTTCAATCTTATAGAACTGCTTTTTGTAAAACGCTTCCTTGATTATGGTTTTAGTCTTCAGTATTTACGTAAAGCATTTGAAGAAGCTAGAAACATTTTAGGTATAAAGCATTTCGCCCATCAGAGTTTTTTTACTGATGGGAAAAGAATTTGTCTTAAAATTAAAGAAAAGGACATAGCCAAAAAAAAGAATATGGCTATTCTTGAGCTTCTCTCAGATGGACAATGGGTAATTAGCGATGTAATAATACAATTAGCTCACCAAATTGATTTTGATAAATCCACAGAATCTGCCATTCGTTGGTTTCCATTTGAGGGAAGTCGACTGATTGTTTTAGATCCACTTATATCATTCGGCCAACCAATAATAGCTGAAAAAGGAATGAGAACCGAAAATATTTTCGATCTTTTCATTGCCGAAGGGAAAAAAATGCGTCCTGTATGTGAATGGATGAATCTCACATCTGAGGAAGTTGAAGTAGCAGTGAATTTTGAGAGGCGCCTTGCTATATGAATTTTTTCTTCGATAATAATCTCTCTCAGCATCTCGCAAAGGCAATGGATATACTTGAACAAGAAGGGAGAGTCATACACTTGCGAGATGAATTTCCAGATAATGTGAAGGATGAAGTTTGGCTAGAATATGTTGGAAAAAATAGAATGATTGTTATTACTCAAGACAAGAAAATAAAAAGACGTGCAGCAGAGTTAAGAGCTTTAAAAAATTTTAAAGTCGGGGCTTTTATTCTTGGCGGACAGAATCCCGGCATATGGCAAATTATCAAACAAATAATAAACAATTGGCTGAAAATAAAAGACCTTTCGTCGAACACAAGAACGCCTTTTATATTTAAAGTTCCACTCAAAGGTAAAATTGAACAGATTATAATATAGTAGACTATATTTGTGCAAAGGTTATTATGTGGCTTACTCGTAGTTTTGGAGGCATCAGATGGACATCAAAATAGATGGTGGTCTGCCAATAACTATTGGGAAACTCTATGCTCATCAACCACCAAGGCGTTTGTTGGAGATTTCTTGCAACATCAGCAATCCCACATCTTTTGACATTTGCATTCTTGACGCATGGGTCAATATAGATTCTCTCGGTGGCTTGAAAATAGCCGGGGGCAAGATTTTTCAGACCATGCACAATAGAGTCGATCCAGCTATCATTCCAAAGGGAAAGACTGGTCAGGGAGCTTTTAACATTGCCTTACCAGCGGATGTCTTAAAGTATATCGAGGAACGAAGAGCTGGTGGCGATGTTAAATTATGGGTATCCTCCCGGGTTCTGGTTTCCAGTGTAATAACGGTGAACGATGTCAAGACATTGGGAGTGCCCTTTGAGACACAATTTATAAATGGTGGTTCTGGTCGATTCGAACATGTGATTCCCCAATCGGAATGGATAAAGATTCTCAAGAACCTATTATGGTCAGAACTTGAGGTGTTGGAAGTTCCGTTATCCAGAATTCGCTCTATCCCGCTCTTGGCTCGAGCTCTAAGTCGATTTGAAGATGCTCAAGAATGCCACAGACGTGGTGATTGGGAAGAATCAATGTTGAATTGTCGGAAAGCATTTGAGGCCATTGTTCAAGACGCCACCGAACAAAGCAATATGAAAAAGGCAAATCAGGCATTCATTTTCATAATGGGCGAAGGAGCTAAGGCCAATCGTTTAAATGAGTTGGCAAAATCTCTTGGTGATTTCTTACATCTTGGACGGCACGAAAATTTTCCCGATATCACAATCAAACGTGCCGATTCCGAACTAGCCCTTCTGCTTACCGGGGCAATATTCACTTATTTAGAACAACAATACAAGTAATTTAGATAAAATAAAAGAGTAAATAAAAAATCTATTCCCCGAGAAGATTGCGTCGCATAATTTGCTATTATGTCAACTCGCTACCTGTAAAAGCACGAATCGCTAATTATAAGCGGTATATCTCGATTTCTTTAGATTTTTATTGACTTTTCATTTTAAATAATGATATAGATAAA
>Ga0209977_10000634_pt1 | contig 14109 bp, 10 predicted proteins | sample SumtaG_2_FD_183113 | JGI IMG/M metagenome (GOLD analysis project Ga0209977, IMG submission 183113) | Deep subsurface microbial communities from Indian Ocean to uncover new lineages of life (NeLLi) - Sumatra_00607 metaG (SPAdes) (version 2) | ecosystem: Environmental > Aquatic > Marine > Oceanic... | reverse complement strand
GCTACATCTTTTCTATATGGTAATTTCTTCTCATCTGGATCGCAATACCTGAAGAAATACCACGAACTATCTACAAAAGTATCCATTGTATCTGTTTCTCTTTTAGCTGGTTTTCCACATTTTGGGCATTGGACTTTGACAAAACTTACACTTGTTTTAAGAGGATTTCCTTTACCTACGAACTTTATGTCTTTAGGTAGCTCCACAGGTAAGTCTTCACAAGGTACGGGAACGATTCCACAAGTATCACAATAAATAATTGGAATAGGGCAACCCCAATAGCGTTGTCTGGAAATTAACCAATCTCTTAATTTATAATTGATTGTATCTTCCCCCATTCTCATTGTTTCTAGCTTCTTTGCAATTAATTTTATAGCAGAGCGGTTTTCCATACCGTTAAACTCGTCTGAATTAACTAACGTTCCATCGCCTTCATAAGCTCTAATCATTTTTTTCTCATGTATTTCATAATCAAACGGTTGAATAACTATTTTTATTGGTATATCGTATTCTTTTGCAAATTCAAAGTCGCGTTGGTCGTGTCCAGGAACGGCCATAACGGCTCCAGCACCATATTCATAGATGATAAAATTACCTACATAAATTGGAATTTCTTCCTTAGTCATGGGGTTAATGGCATATTTATAAATAAATAATCCTTTCTTTTCTACCTCAATATCGGTTCTTTCAAATTTATCTTGTTTCGTTACTTCATTGTAGAATTTTTCAAAGTCCTCCTCATATTCCGTCCCTTTTACCCATAATTTTACCCAAGGATGTTCTGGTGCGAAGACCATAAAGGTAACGCCAAACAAAGTATCAGCTCTAGTTGTAAAAATGTCGATTGTTCGATCCTCTCCTACAATTGGGAACCGAATGACGCTTCCTTCGGAGCGCCCAATCCAGTTTCTTTGCATAGTTTTCACTTTTTCTGGCCATTCAACTTGGTTTAATCCATCCAAAAGCTCTTCAGCATATTCTCTAATTTTTAAAAACCATTGAGTTAAGAACTTCTGTTCAACTTCAGAACTACAACGCCAACATTTACCGCTTAGAACTTGTTCATTAGCTAATACCGTCGTGCAATCTGGGCACCAATTCACATAGCTTTCTTGTCTGTATGCTAAACCTTTCTCGTACATTTTTATAAAGAACCATTGATCCCACTTGTAATAATTAGGATCGTGACTGTAGACCATTCGCCTCCAATCGTATGAAAGCCCTATGTGCTTTTGTTGTTGTTGAATCGATTTTATATTAAAGTCTGTCCATTCTGCGGGATCAACTCCTTGATTTATGGCAGCATTTTCTGCTGGTAATCCATAGCTATCATAGCCCATTGGGTATAATACATTAAAACCTTGCATTCTTTTGAATCTTGCAAAAGAATCTCCTATTGAATAATTGCGAAGGTGCCCGATATGTAAATCTGAGCTTGGATAGGGGTACATCTCCAAAACATAATATTTATCCTTCCCCTTTTTGCTCAAATCTTCTTTAACTTCGAAAATCTTCTCTTTTTCCCACTTATTTTGCCATTTTTTCTCGATTTTTTGAAAGTTATATTCCATTTTAGATAAAAATAATTCCTTTAATATTGCTATAAAAATATAAACTTGAATAATTTATACAATAAATTTTTTTTGAATTGAGTCATATTTTTATAAAAAAGGTTAACTTAAGAGAAATTATTGGTTTATAATAATGACAATAGAGAAAATTAGGGTGTCAATTGGGAGCGCTTCAGTGCTTGGATTATATCAAAGTAAAAGATTTAAAGATATTCCAACTACATGTTATATCATGACTTATAAAGAGGGGCATTGTATTGCAAATTGTGGTTTTTGTCCCCAAGCCAGGGAATCAGAAAGCTCAGTTGAGATGCTCTCACGAGTAAGTTGGCCAGTTTTTTCTTTTAAAGAATTTCTAACAAAAATTAGTTATTTACCACCTACAAAAAGGTTTAAAAGAGTTTGCATTCAAACTCTAAATTACACTCAAAATTTTCAAGATTTGTTAGAAATTATTACTCAACTTAAAAAGAACAGTAATACACCAATATCTGTCGCAGTACCACCTATGTCGAGAGAAAAATTAGAAGAATTAAAACTTATTGGTGTAGAGAGGGTGGGTATAGCTCTAGATGCCGCTACGCCTAAAATCTTTGAGGAGGTAAAAGGTAAAAAGGTTAATAGCCCTTACGATTGGGATAATCATTTTCAAAATCTTAAAGCGGCATTAGAAATTTTTTCAGAAGGATTTGTTACCACACATTTAATCGTTGGTTTAGGCGAAACTCAGAAAGAAATTTTAACAACGATTAACAAACTAAATACACTAAGAATCAGAGTAAGTTTATTTGCATTTACACCAATTAAAGGAACAAGTCTTGAAAACCTCAGGCAACCTGATATTATTCATTTTAGAAAGATACAGCTTGGAAGATACCTTCTTATAAATGGACTTAAAAAACTTAAGGATTTTACTTTTAATACTAACGGCGATGTAATCAAATTCAATTTAAATAAAAGAGGTTTATGGAATATTATTGACGAGACAAGTGCATTTTTAACATCGGGATGTCCAGGTTGCAATCGTCCATATTATACATCAAAACCTTCTGGTCCAATCTATAATTACCCGAGAAAACTCATAACAAATGAAAAAGATAATATTTTTCAATCCTTAATTAAGCTCGTTCATTAAAGACAATGGTAAAAAGTTTGAAAGAATGGAGATTTATTCCTATAGAAGTTAGAAATGGATATTGGAATATGGCATTAGATGAGGCTATTCTAAATGCTGTTATTGAAAAAGAATCTCCTAACACATTAAGGTTTTTTAAGTGGGAACCATCAACAGTATCAATAGGTAGAAATCAAAGCCTTTCAAACGAAGTTAACACGAATGTAGCTATTGAAAAGGGTTTTAATATCGTGCGGAGAATTACAGGGGGAGGAGCAGTGTTCCACGATAATACTCGCGAAATTACATATTCTATTGTGTGTCCTATAAAATTTCTAGAAAGACTTAATGCAAAGAAAGTGATTGAGCAGTTTGAAATATTAGAGGCAGGAATAATTGCGGGTTTAGCAAAGTATGGATTACAACCAGAAAAAGGAGTTATACATTGCCCCGCAATTTTTTTAGACGGAAAAAAATTTTCTGGAAATGCGCAAGTCAGAAAAAGAGGTTTTCTCCTCCAACATGGAACGATTTTGTTAGAACTCGATCCAGAACTTATGTATTCAGTTCTAAAAGCACCTCATAACATAGGCAAATCGAAAATGGTAAATTCTGTTTTTGCTAAATGTATTGGTATAAAGGAACAATTAAATTATTATAATGAAGAAGATTTTCTATTATCTCTAAAAGATGGTTTTGAAACCACATTAGGGATAAAATTAAAAGAAGGAACTTATACAGATTATGAATTGGAATTAGCAGAAGAACTTGTTCTCCAGAAATATTCGAATATTGAATGGTTAAAGAAATATGAATGAAAATAGAGTATTATTAGAGAAATTTGAAAATGGAACCCAGACTTGGTTTGATTATGAAGAGTTGATAAATCTTGAATCAAAAGATTTAGAACCTTTTTTTAAACTTGCTTATAATTTGAAAAAGCAAAATTTTGGCAATGAATTAAAAATTTATATCCCTAATAAAAGGTTTCCGGCAATAAGTATTACTGGGACCGAATGTTCGTTACACTGCGAACACTGTAATAAAAAATACCTTGATGGAATGATATCAATTTTAAATAATAACGACCTAGAAGCTTTTTTAATGGATTTATCTAGTAACGATGGCGTTGGAGTTTTAATCTCAGGAGGATGTCAACCCGATGGTTCAGTTCCTTTATTAAATTTTTTAGATACTATTAAAAAAATAAAGAAGAAAACGAACTTAATAATAAATGTGCACACGGGTTTACTCAGCGAAGAAACGGCTAGGAAATTAGCCGAGGTAGGTGTAGATATCGTATCTTTTGACATAAACATGGATGAGGAAATCATAAAAGAGATATATCACTTAGACAAAGATTTAGAGGATTATAAAAGGGCAATAGAAATTCTGCAAAAATATAAATTGAATGTGGTTCCTCACATTTGTATTGGTTTATATTACGGAAAACTCCATAAAGAATTAGAATCAATAAAATTCATAAAAGAATGCGGATTAAATCCCTCCTTAATAGTATTAATTGCTTTAATTCCCCCTAAGAATTCTAAAACAAAATTCATTAGACCAAAACCTATTGATATCGCAAAGGTTATTTCAATAATTAGATTTATTTATCCAAGATCAGAAACTTCCTTAGGATGCATGAGACCAAGGGGGACCGTAAAAGTAGAAATAGAAAAATGCGCAATTCGAGCAGGTATTACGAGGATCGAAATTCCTTCAAAAAAAACTTTAAAATGGATAAAAGTAGAAGATCCTGAAGTGAACTTTAATTTTTTATCTGCGTGTTGTGCTATTCCAAAAGAATTTGAGAAATTTGCTAGAAGTAAAGCTTCTGATTTAAAGAGTTATCAAATCTAATTAGATATAAAGAATATTTAAGAAAATGAAAGAAAAAGTTAACTTAATTGCGATTAAGGAAATCCCTCTAATAAAAGCTGGCGACGATATTCCCAAAATTATTTTTAATGCTTTAAAATTAAATAGTTTAGCGTTAGAAAATGGAGATATTTTAGTTATTGCCCAAACTATAATTTCAAAAAGCCTTGGAAGGACACAGAATTTAAATCAAATTAAACCAAGTCAAAAAGCTATTGAAATCTACAATAAAATAGCGCCCTTGGTAAAGAAAAATTCTTTACCAGAAAAAAGCCCTGAATTAATTCAAGCTATATTAGACGAATCTACGGAAGTAATAAAAACTGAACACGTAATGATTGTTGAGACTCACCATGGTTTTGTATGTGCTAATGCGGGTATTGACAAATCGAATGTTGAAGGTAAGGATGAAATTACTTTGTTACCCTTAGATTCAGATAAAGAAGCAGAAAAAATTAGAATTTCGCTCCAAAGATTAACTGGAAAAAAAATTGCTGTAATAATTTCTGATTCATTTGGGAGATCATTCAGGATAGGATCAGTGGGCGTAGCTTTAGGAGCTTCTGGCATAAATCCAATTTTAGATAAAAGAGGAAGCAAAGATTTATATGGAAAAGAGTTACAGAGTACTATTGTGGGTCAAATTGATAATTTAGCATCTGCAGCTCAATTAATTATGGGAGAAGCTGACGAAGGACAGCCAGTTGTAGTTATAAGAGGGTACGATTTTAACATAACTGAAAATACTTCAATAAAACAAATCTTAAGAAAAAGAGAGCTAGATTTGTTTATAGACGCAAAATTTCGAGAGAATTTTGAAAAATTATTAAAATCACGAAGAAGTTACAAATTAGAGTTTAGTAATAAAAAAATAGAGGAGAATGTGATAAAGGAGTGCATTGAAATGGCGCGATGGGCACCAAGCGCGCATAATGGTCAGTTTTGGCGCTATATTATAATGGAACAAGGAAAATTGCGTGAAACTTTAATAAAAAATATAAATTTTAAACTAGGAGAAGATTTGTTTAAAGATGGTAAATCGAAAAATTTTATTAAAAAAAAAATCGAAAAAACAAAAAATCAATTTTTAAGATCTCCTTATTTAATTCTTCTATGTTTAGACACACAAGATTTAGAGAAATATTCTGATCAAGAAAGAGAAAAAAACGAATATGTTATGGGAGTGCAAAGCATAAGCGCGTCAGCAACATATTTGCTTCTTGCTTTTGAAATAAGAGAGTTAGCAGCGTGTTGGTATTGTGCTCCTTTATTTGCTAAGGAAATTATTAAAAATACATTGAATCTACCGTCTTTTTTTATTCCAATGGCATTTTTTACAGTAGGGCAATCGTTAAAGACGCAAGAAATACCCAAACGTAAAGAATTGAAGGATATAATTTTTAAAGTATAAAAAACTAATCATGTGAATAAATATGAACGAAAAATATTATTTAATACTCGCTGGAGGTGTTGGAGCCGCAAAATTCATTAAAGGTCTAGCAAATGTTATTGATCCCGCGTTATTAAAGATTCTTATTAATACTGGTGACGATATCGAATTATTCGGTTTAAAAATGTGTCCCGATATAGATATTATTACTTACACCTTAGCCAATATAGTGGACAAAGAAAAGGGATGGGGTTTTCAAGATGAAACTTTTAATTGTTTAAGTATTTTGAAAAAGTATTACGGATTTGAATGGTTTAACGCTGGAGATAAAGATTTGGCAACTCATATTTATCGTACCGATTTATTTAAAAAAGGGTTTAATAAGGCAGAAATAACCACGATAATTTGTGAAAAATTTGGAATTAAATCTCAACTTATCCCTATGTGTAATGAAGACGTACAAACATTTATTACAACGGATTTAAAAAAAATGCATTTTGAAGAATATTTCATTAAATACCATTGTGAACCTAAAGTTATTGATGTACAATTTCAAGGCATTAAAAAAGCAAGGCCAGTGAATAACATTTTGGATTATATCAAGAAAGCAAAGAAGGTTCTAATTTGCCCTTCGAATCCGATAGTGTCAATAGGAACCATATTAGGTGTGGAGGGAATTAGAGAATCGTTAAAAAATGTTAAGCAAAAGGTAATAGCAATTAGCCCCATTATAGAAGGAGCAACGGTACAGGGTCCAGCGGACAAATTAATGAAATGCTTTGGAATAGAAGTTTCTTGCGTTGGCGTAGCAAAATATTATCGTGAGATTATTGGTCATTTTATCATTGATAAAAAGGATTGTAAATTAAAATCGGAAATAGAGAAATTTGATATACATACTTATTGTTTTGATACCATGATGGTAACCTTAGAAAAAAAGAAAGAATTAGCTCAGTTTGTAATAGATATTAAAACATAAAAATTTGTCTTAAGTACTTTGTGTTGGCGCTTCCTCAATTTCAACTTCTTTTTCCTCTTCAACTTCCCCTTTTTTAACATAATCACCTACAGAAGCCAAAATTTCTTTAATTCGTCCTTCTTGTTGAAGTCGAATAATTAGGTTCCTATGTTTTATAAAAGAAATTAATTTTGAGATTACAGGGAATATTAACATTAACGGAATTAATAAAATTATTATAATTTCAGGAGAATACATAACAACGCTCTCAACGATAGCGGGAGGTAATTGAAAAATATATTTCATAAACCATTTTGGATGAATGATAATAAAACTAATAATTACTAATAGCCCAACTCGGAAAACAAAATTAATGATTGTTGAAACCACAAGACTTTGTGGTTTAGGAGCCGAAGATTTGGCCGTTAAAGTATCACGAGCTTCAAAATCTTCTTGGAAAAGTCGATGCATATATCTTCCAAGCCTTCTGGTTTTTGATGCGGCGGTTATTAACTTTTTTTCTTCTTCTTCTAATTTTTTTTTTTCAATCATTTCCTTTACATATGAAAATCTTTCTCCAGTTTTCGCAAAAAAACCGCTGATACCCATTGTTGTTTTATCTTCAATCTTTAACTCTTCTCTTCTTTTTTTAGCTTCTTCTTTGATTTTATCGACATTTGCAGTTATAGAATAGGATTCGCTTTGTAATATAGTCAATTGCGCCTCTAATCGATGGCTTCTTTCTAAAGACGGTTTAGTAACAGTGTATGTATAATTTATCTGAAAAGCCATTTCTAAATAAATATAAGATGTTATTGCAAGAAGGATAACCGGACTTGCAAAAAATTGAAATACATCATCAATAGGTATCTCCTCTAGAGAAATATCAAGAGGATACGGCAAATCTTCAAAATATTGAATGCTCATATTAAATAAATCTAGCATATCCTTAAATCCAAACACCATAAGAGGAATTACTAGCATAAGAACTATAGAACCAACGACTATAAGATCATTCTTTGGGTTTGTTTTAAGAAAAGCTTTAATTGCGTAAATTATTGAGATTATAATTAAGATTTGAAATGCTATTAAATAAATATTCTCATTAAAAATAGCGAATTCTTGCCCGAGTAAATCAGGAATTTGACTAAAGTTTGGAGTTGTCCCATTAGGGAATGTAAACCAAAGACTTAATAGACCTCGAAAAAAGTGCTCTAATAACATAATCATTTGTGGTTGTGCTGCTAAAAAAATAAAGGATGAGATAAGAACGCTAAGAATAGCAACGCCGTACGCTGCTGTAAAAATAAGATAAGTAAATATATTTTTTAAACTAGTAAAAAATGCAGTCAATACAAGTTCTCCACTTGAAGTTGTAACAACTTCGTCAAAATGAAATATTGAGAAAAAAATAGTTAGAATCCATACAAAAATTAACACGTTAACAATTTTTAAAATTAAAATGTAATATCTTGTCATTTTTTAATACGCACTCCCTTTTTTCTTCGCTTCCATATATGTAGCTAAAATTTGACTCATCATATCATCTGGACCAACAGTTATAATATTAACTCCTAAATGTCTTACCTCTTGTTTAAATTTTAGGATGTGCTCCATCATTTCTTCACTGATCGCTTCAGCAAGAGCCTTATCTGTTGACGACAAATCAATTTCATGAATCTCAAACCAGGGGCTAAAAGGATTGATGATTATAATTGTATGATTAAATGGAAGCAATTTTCGAATTGCATGTCCTATTTCTTTAACATCTGCTTCTAAATCTGAAATAACAAATATTAAACTACGTTTTTGGAATCGTCTGTTAAAAAAATCCATTGCTTCAACCATTCTTAACTTTCCTTGTGGTTTGATTTTTGCAACAAAGTCTAATACTTGATAGAATTGATTATCTCCACTCCTGGGTTTTAAGAATTGGAGATTTTTCTTATCTGAAAAAGTAAATACGCCCACATTATCTTTACGAGTTAAAGCCACTTTAGTTAACAGCATACAAGCTCTGATTGCGTATTCGAATTTTGTGTTTTCTATTGCACCACCTGCCATAGAACTCGATGAATCTACCAATAGCATGATCGTTACATCTCTTTCACTTTCAAATTCCCTTACTATTAACTTCTGGGTTCGAGCACTCGCTTTCCAATCAATGAGTCTAAATTGATCTCCAAACACATACCTTCTCATTCCATAAAATTCTGAGCCAAGACCCTTCAGTTTTGATCTTTGTAGCCCATAATTTAAAGTTAAAGAGCGTTTAGAACCTAAAATTTCTATTCTTTTTATATCTTCGTAAGGAGGATAAATCAGTATATCTGAAACACTGTCAGGCACAATTCTTTCCACCGAATTAAACCCCAATCTATCTTTAACCGTTACAGATAGTGGGCCTAGAGGGTATTCACCCCTCACTTTTGGTTCCAGCACATAACTAAATTTTATTACATTTTTTGGTCCTATTCTTGTAGAAATAAAATTTTCCCCCAATACTAATCTAAAAAGTTGAGGGTTGTAATAATCCTTTATTTCCAGAAAATCAAAACTATTTTTGCCAGTATTCTCAATTACAACTTTTATATGAACAAAATCGTCTTTGAATACTTTCTCTTTTTCGAGCTCTCTATGTACCCGCAACTCTTCTATGTTCATTTGGTAATAGAAAAGGGGTAAGCTTACAACGGTACTAAATAGCAAAAGTATAGCGAAATAAACCAAAAAATAATTCTCAAATGCAAATCCAGCTGTTAGAAAAAAAATTGAAAATAGAATTAAAGTCCTTCCTTTTCCTCCTAACATTTTATTCCTCCATTCTTAAATTATTTTGATTTTATTCCAATGTTTTTAGAAAAAAAAATTAAATAGGTATTGGTATATCTTCAACAATGTTCTTTATCACAGATTTAACATCTAGACCTTCTAATTCAGCTTCAGGCTTTAATAAAATTCGGTGATTCAAAGCGGGAATAATTAATGCCCGCACATCGTCTGGAGTTACGTATACTCTTCCTAAAATTGCTGCTCTTGCTTTTGAACATTTCATTAATACAAGCGATGCACGTGGTCCGCATCCAAGAGCTATCTGAGGATGATTCCGAGTTTTCAATACAATATCTCTAATGTATTTTAAGATTCTATCATCTATGTAAACCATATTCATTAGTTTCTGAGCAGCAAGTATTTCTTCTCCGCTCGTTATTTCCGTTACTGAAGGAGACTCTCCAGAAATTTGTCTTCTCATTATATCTACTTCTTCTTCTTGACTAGGATAATCTAACCAGACTTTCATGATGAAACGGTCTAGTTGTGCCTCTGGTAAAGGATATGTACCTTCCATTTCCACCGGATTTTCAGTAGCAACTACCATAAAGGGTTTTTCAAGCGGAAGTGTTTCTCCTTCTATGGTAATTTGTCTTTCGGCCATAGCTTCGAGTAGAGCTGCTTGTGTTTTAGGAGCGCTTCGATTAATCTCATCTGCTAAAACTATATTTGCAAAAAGGGGTCCTTTTTGAAGTACAAAGGATCCTTCGTTCTGATCAAAAATTTTTGTCCCGGTTATATCTGATGGTAAAAGATCAGGCGTAAATTGTACCCTTCGAAACGAGATTCCAAGCGTTTTTGCAAAAGTTTTTGCCATTACCGTCTTTCCCAATCCAGGAACTCCTTCAAGGAGAACATGACCATTCACTAGCAAAGCAATGAAGAGTTGTTGTAAAATTTCTCCGTATCCAACAATGACTCGACTTACTTCTGAAAGAACCTCTTGGGCAATTTCTCTAATAGGTTCTACATTTAATTCTTCTCTTTCGTAATATTTAGCTTTATTTGGGGCTTCCATTATTTATCACATCTCTTTTTTTTATATTTTAAATTGATTTTTAATATTTTCTTTTTATTTTTAATTTAAATTAATTACCTTGAATTATTCTTTATATGTTATTAACCACCCATTCCATTTCAAAAAATAGGGTTTCAAAATCTTGTTCATTTTTTATTTTGCTTCTTCCTTCTTTAATTGCAATAATTCTATCCATAAATTTAGCAATCCTTCTAGTCTTAAGTTTTGTTATTTTTGGGTCTTTCGCAATAACCATTGCCGTTACATTTTGAGTGGTAATTTTACGACCGCCTAGAAGGGCATTTAATTTTCGCTCTAATCTCCTATAGAGTAACGTTAACGCTTTACCATATCTGCTTTTTTCTCTATACCACTCAATTTTTTCAGCAAAAAAGGACGAAGTTCTAAATCGTTCTCTTTCTTCTTGAGTTTCTTGTTCTTTTGCCTTCTTTTTTTCCTTCTTTTCGTCTTTTTTGGGTAAATACTTTTTCAACATAAAAATTGCTAGAAGCGGATATGCCCATGCTGTTATTGGATTTGTGCTTAAATGAATTACATATTGCATAATAAAACCAAAAATTCCTGCTGATGTTAAATCTCTGGATAATTCAGGACGGATATGTAATTCATCAAAAGCAATAACCCATTCATCTTTATTCACTCCTCCATAAGTAAGCCAATTGATTATATTAATACCAAATTGACGATTATCATAGCTTGGGTGATTAATAAGTTCATTATTAAATAAACTCGCATCTGCTGATACGAATACACGTCCACTTCCCGTTTCTTTTGCTAAAAAAACTGGTTGTGCCATAGTTCCAAAGGTTATATTTGTATTTGTAAATCCAAGTATACCAGCAATACTACTAAAATCAAAAGAATCTTCTTCATAGCTAAACATATGATCTCCATTTATGTCAACATAACCATAGTCTGTTGTTTGCCCTATTAAATCCCACCCAAAAAATTCAATAAATTCTCCGCCAACCGCTGCAGTAGCTTCTGAAAGAATTACTTGGTTAATATCATCGGTTGTGTCATGAGAGGAATCAAAATCCTTTATTATAGGAAAATCAGGAGCCGTATCATATGAGGCGTTATCACGTAAAATACCTTTATCTTCTGGGAATATTATGACAGGAATTTGTCCTTGAATATCTGTATCAAGCATACTGGCTAAAAATAATTCCCATAATAACATACTTGTACTCCCATGATCGTGGCAAATTAAAATTGAATTCATACTTTCTTTACTGAAAAAATCTAAAAAGTATGGAATTTCAAAAATTGGATTATAAAATGTGTTTGGCCCTAATAATATTAAACAAATTGATTTATCCAGCCTTTCAGTTGCGCTTAAGCTAGATTGAATATTCATTACATTATAACCTTCCTGTTCAATTGTTTTTTTAAAATCAGATGCCCCATTCCAAGAATCGTTATAAACTGAAAAATTTTGATCGTTTTTCCCATGATCAAATATAGGACCAAATAAAGGTACAAATGCAAATATAAAAATAACTAAAAACAAGGCTTCCTTGTAATAAGATCTTGTTTTTATTTTTTTACGAGATTGTATTTCCCTTGACTTTTGAATGGTAGTATTTCTAATAAATATTACTAAGCCAAATCCTAAAAATATCGCCCCAATATAACAAACAAGAGGGAGATAATTAACAAATACTGGAAGATATTCGCCAATATTATGTAATGGATAATCCTCAATAAAATTAGTAATAAATATACCATAGATTATAAGAAAAATCGTGAAAAACGCTATGATTAAACCCTTTGAAAAAGTAACATTACTTCCTGATGTTTTTCTAACGCTAGACATTTTAAAATATTGCGAATTTTTATATTAAATACTTATATATTGAATTTTTTTTACTGAAAACTTACTGTTGGCAATGTCTTTCCTGTTAAATCGTTGTATAAATTTGAAAATAGCTGAACTGCAAAATTTAGCTCTTTATTTGTTGGTTCTACCCCTCCATATATAATATCCTCGATTTTTTTAATAAAAGGGTATATGGATTCTGGCTTTTGATCTAACTCGGTAACACATCTAATCGCATATTCTCGTATCGTTTGGTAAGCTAATCGTGGTTTTTTGAATTTTATTGTTGTTATATCGTTGTAAATAAGGTAGATATATGCGATTGCTTCTTTTGCTCTATTAGTATCAACTAATACTTTTACATTCTCAAATTTTTGCTTGATATTTACTTCAGGTTCTTGCTCTTTTTTTGATTTTTTCTTTTTTGCCATATTCTTTACCAATTTGTGTATTTTTTAAATTGTTTAATTTATAATTTTTTTTGACTTTAAATTTTTTTCTACAATTTTTTCTTTATTATTATTTATTTTGTTTCTATTCTAATTTTTTAAAAATTTAATACAAAATTATAACCTGTTAATTCGAAATATATAGGGGAAAATAAATTAATTGTGTTATAAAATTCTTTATCTGTAATTTGAAACGGTTTAGCATAAATTATTTCCTCAACTTTTTGTATAAAGGGATAAATTGTGGTTGGAGATAACTTTAAATTTTTAACAGAAATTATAGCAAAATCTCTTATAGTTTCATTATCACTTCGGATTCTTCCAAACTTAGCATTTATTAAATCCATATAAATTGCGTTAAAAAGGTAGGATAAAGATTCTTCTAATCGTCCTGTATCCTTAAGAATTTTCAGATTGATTATTTTACTTTCAAGTGGTAAATAGACAATTCGCGATTCCTTATCTTGTTTCTTATAACGATAATATCCATATGCACTCAACCCAACAGCAATCCCAATTATTATTGGTAAGAATATTAATAAAAACCCTAAATAAGGGGGTTCAGTGTTAGTAGGATCAGAAGGGGGAATAATTATATTTGTTATATTTATAAAATTAAAGCTTGATAGTGAAAGCCCAACTGAATTTATCAATATAATTTGTATAGATTTATTACCGGTACCAGTAGGAATAGTATAAGCGTAAGAAAAATTGCCATTTGAATCTGTATTTGTACTATTAATATAATTTCCATCATAGTAAATATCAATAATTCTATTATATATCTTGAGTGTATTATTGATTTTTGAGGACAATTGTCCATTAATTATTACCTTATCTCCTTCAGACGCTTTATGTATGGTGTTCCATTCACAATTGATATCCCAAAATAAATTTATTGATAGGGTTTTTTGCGTACTATTAAAATATGGTGAATCACCAGAATAACTTAAATTTAAATATAACTTTTCACAAAAAGCATCAATTGGAATTGATATACTTTGTGATATGGAGCCATCTGTTGGGTTTGTAAAAAAAGAACTACTAAACCAA
>Ga0209977_10000633_pt1 | contig 14120 bp, 13 predicted proteins | sample SumtaG_2_FD_183113 | JGI IMG/M metagenome (GOLD analysis project Ga0209977, IMG submission 183113) | Deep subsurface microbial communities from Indian Ocean to uncover new lineages of life (NeLLi) - Sumatra_00607 metaG (SPAdes) (version 2) | ecosystem: Environmental > Aquatic > Marine > Oceanic... | reverse complement strand
CAGAATTTAAGAAGCTTGATGGATGGTTCGGAAAGTACCAAGAGATATGGGATGAGTATTTCGCGCTAAACAAAGAATAAGACTCAGCGAAAGATTTAAACACGATCACTTAATTTTGTAACTACCCAAAAATTCTAAGATAAAAAGAGTATGTTTTATAATTAAAGTGTTGTATTCTAATCATATTTTATCGTGTTTTTTTCTATTACAATTCTCGCATAGTAATTGTATGTTTCGGGCAGTATTACTCCCTCCTTTTGAGAATGGAATAATGTGGTCGTATTCTAACAATTCTTTAGAGCCACACTCTACGCATCTACCATAATCTCTTCTCCATACCTCTCTTTGAACTGCTTTAGGTATATGCCTACTTTTCTTTTCATCTACCGTTTCTTTAATATGTCCACAATATTTCGAATCCAACCCACACACACAATATTCTATCGGTTCTTTGTCCGAATTCTCGTCTTCGTACCAACTGTCTTGATGTATTCTTTCGCCAAATTTTTTCATTTTATCAATCACGTCTTTTTTCTTTTTTTCGAATAAATAATAAAAGTAAAAAAATAAAAATTTAATTAATTATTAGTAACTGACTAACTCAGAAAATAAATATAAAAGAAATAAGATAAAAATTTGAAAAGGCTTAAAACAAGCCTAAATTTCTTAAGATTTTCTCTCGATTAGGGTCTTTATCGACTTGCGCCCGTGCTGTCGAAAGCAGCTCTTCCCGGCTCATCCCGATCTTCTCTAAAGTTATGTTTACTCCCTTCTCGTTGAACTTACCTTCTCGAATCAAGGGGGTTAGACGCCTCAAGGTGATCAACCACTTTTTTCTGATGCTTGGGTCTTGTCGAATCAATTCGGCAAACTGTAGAGCGTACGGAAGGGCGCCAAACCTGTTCAAGTCGTAAAAAAGGGCGGCGGCGATGACGTGGCAACTGGTCTTTAAAGTGCTCGAGTTTCCTTTTTTTACCAAGTTCTTAGATTCGATCAATTCAATTATTTCTTCTTCGATGTAGCCTATCACATGAAAAGGTAATAGTATCCTAGGAACTTCGCGGTTCTCGAAATCTTCCGGTGAGAAGTAAAGCTTCCGATCTTGTTCGGTAAAGGGTTCCCCTCTAATAAAGTTGGGAATCCAATCGTGGATTATCTCGTCCCGAGGAATTTCGTAGAAATACCTTCTAATCTCGTCAGGGGAGTAGCCAAAGAGGATTACGTCTATATTGCGTTCCATCGCTTCTCTGACCACCAAACTGTGGACTAAATCGCCGCAATTATCGCACAAGTTTCTCGTTAGGGTTAGCTCGCCCGAGCCTTGATTCGTAAAAACCCATTGATATAACCTCCTAAAAGTTTCTTTAGCTCCATCGATTATCACGTGATCAACTTCTAGTTTTCCGAGCGTGTCTCTCACGTTTTCAAAAGCGACTTCTGGAATGAAACCAGAATCGATAGTTACCGCGAGCGGGTTAAAACCGTAATCGTGTACCATTTTATACAAAAGAGCCGTTGAGTCTTTACCTCCCGAAAACCCCACTATACAGTCGTACTTTCTCTCTCCTTGACGCGAACGCAAGTATTCAATTACGGAATTCCAGTCCTTTAAACCTGCTTCCTTCGATTCGTCGGTTATTTGAGTCTTCCACCAATTAGCGGTCTTATAAGTCGGGTCTTCGCAATAGTTGCAAATGCCTTCCGAATTTAGTTCGATCCCGAAAGAACCGTCTATTAAAACGCAATTTTTACATATGTGTTTTTGCTGCTGTTGCTTCATAAAACATCTACTATTTTTTTTCTTTTTTTTACTATTTTAGCGTTGCTTTAGTTGTTTGAAAGAAATACTATCTGTCTTATTTAAAGGAAAAAGTGCGAACTATTTTGTTTGGCGTTTTTAGAAAGCAAGAAATTGAAACATATATTTTTTTTATTATAAAACATTCATCATCTTAATGGGTTCTAAATTATTTAATTATTATTTAGTATCATCGACTCGATAATTGATATTAGAAGGTGAAAGAATTATTTCCTCAGATAAGACCAATTTTAATTGGAAATTATGCCCGAATTGTAAACGAGCAGTGGTGTTTGATGGGAATGAATGCCCTTATTGCTCGCAAGAAGACGATAGACCTGTACTAATAAAGGCGTTTGAATCGAGGAGACAACAACATAAGGATTATGAGTTGAAATCCATTAAAGTCATTGATGAAATCGATAAAATTAATACCAAAATAGTATCAATTCGTAAAACACCTAGAGCCATTGATGAGATCGATAGAATTAATGCTAAAATATTATCATTTTGCGAAAAAATAGTAGCCTCTTGTGATCGTTGTAGTAATTCGATATCAAATCCGTATCTAGGCGTGTTTCGTAAATCGCATTTCGATAATATAGAAATCTTACGGCGTTTCTGCAAAACCACCAGTAGAAAGATGAAAATGGCGAGAATAGAGTTCTCTTCATTCAAAACTAACACGTTTCTTAGGATGCCATTAGCGTCTTTAGATTTTCCCATAGTAAAACAATATAAAGAATTTTTAACAAACTTTATACAATTCATGGACAAGTGGGGTAAGTCTTTAAAACCGGGATATTACTTGAATGAAACTCAAGTCTTAAGACTGGCTCAAGAGTTCTCTACGAGTATGATGGACATGAATAAGAAATTTACCCTCCTCTTTAAGCAATATCAAGCAAGCTTATCTCCTCATAAGGAACTTCTGAATAATACCTGTCCTTCTTGTAATAAAACTTTCGATTCTGATTCGCTATTTTGTAAATTTTGTGGCGCTCAGCTCCAAGGAAAAACGCGGTTCATTCCAAAAAAGGTAAAAGAAGAAGTGTTGGCTAGAGATAATTGGCAGTGCGTAATGTGTGGCAAGAAGGAAGGTTTACAATTTGATCACATCATCCCGTATAGTAAGGGAGGATCAAATACCTCAGAAAACCTTCAAATATTGTGTGCCTCCTGCAATAGAAAAAAATATACTAATATTATATAGATCCAATTTACTATCTGTTAATATAAAAAAGTAAACAACTTGATGAAAATTAGTGTTCTTTCATCAGTAGGAAACAGAAAAACTAGAAAAAAAACATTTTAATGAAAAGAAGATAGGAGAAGATCCAAAATAATCGAAAAGATTAACGTACTTCTTAATAATAGTTTTGAAAAACTCGATATATCCATACAAAAAATTATTCAAGAAGTCTGGAATAATAAAGATAAATACATAAAATGGCCGATGGAAGCGAATCTCCTTTGGACTGGAGTAATTAGGAAAAAATATCATTCTTATCCTCAAGACGTTAGGGAAAAATTAAAATCAAAAAAGATAACAATAGATTCACGTTCAAATGGACCTGCGATCACGTCTTATTTGTTTGCAGGTGGCGTTCGACCTCAACGATCCGATGGACGTAAGGGATGGTCAATTCATCATATTTACGATGGGAGATTCCCATTTATAAATCACAAACAAACGCTCCATGCAATTAAATATGACAAAAAAAAGAAAAAAAAAAAAAAAAAAAAAAAAGACAAAAAAAAGAAGATTTGTAAAGATTTTATTATTAATTGTAGTAATTACAATGGTTTTAAGTTTATATATGACTACTTGGAAAATAACATCAATTACTATGTGGAAATTAGTTGGTGATTTAGGTGCCCAAGGAGAAACTGTAATAATTCATTCTGAGCCGCTTATACTTGACAATTCTTTAATATCTTATATATTACTAATAGGGATTATATTAGTGGCATTTGGTGGCTATATAAAAAAGAGAAAAGTTGCTTATTTGATAATTATTATAGGTGCAATACTCATTATAAGTGAATTTAGTATCTTATTCTGGGAGGAAGAAATTGTCAGTTTTCAATCTAAATGGATTATATATGGTGATTATAAATTACAAAAAGATATCTATCCTTCAATTGGATTTTTTATATTGTTTATAGGACTTATAATTGAAGTATATGGTGCTATATTAATAACAAGGATAAAATAGAAAAAGTAAAAAATGAAATCGACAATTTTAACCAAGAAAAAGAAACTCAAGAAGAAGAAATAGTCCAAGAAGAATAAATAATTAATTTTTATATAAACTTTTGATAATCCTCATTTTAGCGATTTAATAAGAAAGGTATATTTTTGTAATAATATCTTTAATAATCTAATACTTCGAAAAAGGTTTATATAGAAACTTTAAATAACTTCTTATTTATATAAATAAATATTTGAATAAATTTACTACAAAATTTAATAAAAAAGAAAGTGATTTTAAATGGTTATTAAAACTAATATTACCAAGATGCTTGGAATCAAACATCCAATTTTAAGCGCGCCAATGGGTCCGTTTTATACAACAAAATTAACAGTAGCGGTGTCTGAGGCGGGGGGGTTAGGTGTATTAAGCCATGTTACTTTGCATGGAACTGTAACTTTAAATGAAATGAAGAAAAGCATGGAATATGTTGTTGAGCACACTGATAAGCCTTTTGGCTTTAACATCAGAACAGCCCGATTACAACCTGATGCCATAAAACTTTGTAGGCAATTACCAAGATTTATTATGGATAACCAGAGAATAAGAGAGCAATGCATTTATTTGATTACGAGTGCTGGCTCACCTAAACTGATTTATAACAAACATTTTGAAAAATTAAAAGAAACTGGTTCAAGAATTAAGCATTTCCATGTTGCTCCTTCAATATATTTAGCTAAAAAATTAGTGGATAGTGGAGTTGATGGAATTGTTGCAACTGGAATCGAAGGTGGAGGTCACCAATCTTACGATAATATAAGCACATTAGTACTTTTACAAGAAGTAAGAAAAAAGCTACCAGAAGTTCCTGTAATTGCTTCTGGAGGCTATGCTACGGGTGAGGGATTAGCTTCTGCCTTATCTATGGGCGCTGGTGCTATTGCGATGGGTTCAAGATTTATCTCATCAAAAGAATGTGAATTCCACGATAATTACAAACAAATTGTAGTTAATTCTAGTACATCTGATACGGAACTAAAAACTGGGATTTTTGGTCCTGCAAGAGTATGGAAGAACAAACGTGCTGAAACGCATAGTTTAGTTGAAAGTAAAGAGGAAAAACAAGCTGGAGAAACTTCAATTTCCAAAGTTGAAAAAGAACTAGCTGAACTAGAAATGACCTATAAAGGAAATGTTCAGGAGGGCACTGTTTATTTAGGACAAAGTATCGGACTGATTGATCGCGTGGAAACTGTAAAGGAGATAATTGATACTATCATGTATGATGCAGAAAAAAGTTTAAGATATGCTTTTAATACTATAAAACCATCTTATATAGAACAAGCACTAGAATTGTAGTCTTTTTTATGACATCTTAATTTTTTATATAATTTTTTTACCCTTCTACTTATTTTTATCTTTATATTTAAGTTTTTTACATTTCTTAAGTCATTGATTTTGTTATAATCATAATATCAGTATAATATAATGATTAAAATGTCTTGATAGACTTTATATCTCCAAAATAATATTTATCAAAATAATGTAAATAGGTTCAGAACCTCATAATTTCAGAGATTTCTTGAATGTTATATATGTATCCTAGAATCACACATCTTACGCTTCTACCTATTTAATTTTGTTTAACTTTGTCGACAGAAGCGATCAAAAGTATATAAAAGAAAAAAAACGCGAGTCTGCAAAATTCAGTGTTTTTCAACTTTCAAAATTTTTTCATTCTTAGATTTGGAACGATTTAGTAATATATCCATTATGGAAAGGTTTATAAACAATTTTAGACTGAATTAATTAACATTCCCATATTTTTTTCTTATTTCTTTCCCACTCAATCGTGATATCTCTGCCCTAATGTTTAAATATGTTGAAAAGATTATTATATATATCCTATGGCGTTCCACTTGAGTTTATCTTGCATGATATCCTATTGAATTGCGTTTACTTAGATATAATAACTCTCTGTAATAAATGAAATTAGTAAAAAAAATGTCTGTTATATTTTTTAATAGTTCAAATGGAATTTGAGATATTTTTATCTTACTTATTTAGTATTTATTAAATTACCATTTTCGGCTTTGACTAACGAAAGTAATTTTTCTTTGTTTTTTAAGGCGTATTTACGCGGAGAACGAGGGTTATTTTCGACCGATTTTAAGACACCGTTGTCTTTCAAGTAGATCAATGTTCGGGCGTAGAAGTTGACGGCGCTCCGATCTGACGATTGTACCCCGTGCACCTGACGGATTTTTTTTACTGTGATTTCGCCACCATTTTTGTTCGCAGTTATTTCTCCTATCGCGTATAGCGTCTGATCCAAATATTTTTTCCAGAAATCCGTAACCATTTCGACAACTCCTCTCTTAGTAATTATTAGACTTCATTTTAATTAAATCAAACCAATTTTTTAATCTATTTATAGCGCATTTAATAATTTCGCATGTAATAAAATCAAATTTTAATCTTTTTTTTCTGCATAATTTTTACTGTAATAAATCCTATAAAAACCGCAGTAAAAAAAAACTGTCCGAAAAGGAAACAGCCCCCCAAAAATAAATCCAATATACTCCAATAAGAAGAAATAAATTTATCGTTTTTGATGAAATTGGCATATTAATATTATACTTCAATTGATTATTAATAATTGAAATATGCGAATTTATTTAGTGCGTTATAAATAAAAGACAAAGAAAAAAAAAATTATTTAATATTTAAATAATCCTTATTACATGGTCTCATACCCTATGCAAAGATAATCGATATATAAATATGGTCTTGAAAATGTATTAGTGTTTTTGAATACTACCGCATAAACGTGTTTATAATCATCTAGAGTATAAATCCGGAATACATATCCACCAGTCGGATCCACATAAAAAGTATCAGTGCCGCCTTCATCATAATAGACCGTTATATAAAGTGGGTAAGCCCCAACAAAGTTAAATTTGATTTCTAACCATACATTCGAGTACGAGGGACCAGGTCTGTCGATAAATGCATCAGTCATAACTTGCCATGCATATATTGGGATATCTGGCCACGGCCACGGTGTTGGAATCCACCCTATTTGAACCCAATCACCCCGCCAAGATATAATATCACCATCTGATGAATGAAAACTATCTACATCACCACCTAAATGGGTACCTATAGGAGTAGCAAAATCATATACTTCCCCTATAGCGAACGTGGGATATGCTATAACAGAAGGTAGACATATAAAGAGTCCAATAAAAACCAAACCAAATAAGACCAGCTTTTTTTGCTTAATAATTATCACCCTTTTAATTTTATTTAATATTAGAATTTTTTTATGTTAGATTTTTGTTTCACTAGAATTTTATTCATGTTGTGTATTTAACTCTTATGGAACAACATATTTTATCGTATGGAAAAATCGCTCATTTTCCCCAACCAGAGAAATTCAAATTTACACGTTATCGATCACTCTAATATAACACTTTTTTTGATATTTTCAAGAAGTTTCAGCGTGCACTGATAAAATCTATAAGAAAATTTAAATTACAATCAATATAAATTAAAACACGATGTAGTTTTGCGAAATTACTTGTGTCGTTATAAATATTAAAGACAACAAGTTGAAGTAGTGTCTTAAACGGAATAAATTAGGTATTTCGACTAACCTTGGGCAAAAAAAGAAAAACGCGAAAGAACAGGTTAAATACGAAACTAATCTCATTAAAAACCTTTATGATTTTTAGCAAACTTAATTCAAATTCAATTTAATTCATTAGATAAAGGCAATACAAAAGAAAATATCTTTTTCATTCAAAGATTTTCATTTTTTATAGGGTTTTAAGTAAGTTTTCTAATGAATATTTCTGTATAAAATCTTGAAGTCGTCCTAAACTACGAATTTCATACTTTTCTTTGCAATCACTCCCCGTATACGGACCAGTAGTCTTTATTATACCAGATTTTTCTAGCATTGATAAAATATTTTCAAAAGTATTAGCCCTATAACCTTCTCTAAAAAATTCATGCTTTCCTTGAATTATATGGTTATATTCTTTCCGAACATCATCAATAAGAATATTTTCTTTTATTTTGTCCTTATTAAACAGTTCATAAACAGCGTATGCTAAATCTCCCGCATGAGTGAAAATATCACGACTAGGAACATTTTCATAAATAATTTCTCCGTTTCTTATTTTTTTTTTAAATATTTGGGGAAATAAATTTTTACCATACTTATTACTAAAATGATAACTAATAATTTTCTCATGAGCCACAGAATGATTGGGTGCAAATCTCTCTAAATACCCTGGTTTATATCTATTGATCATCTCTAAAAGCTGGTATATTATATGATTAATAGAACTTTGATATCCTTCTGCATAATATTTTATTGTAAAATTTTTAATCAAAACTTCCAATATTGGAATTTTTTCATCATCTGGTCTAGGTGTTATATCTATTGGTTCTAAACTGTCATTAATTATTTTTTTTTCATTAAATAACTTTTCAATCTTATCTAATTTTTCTAAATTTTTTTCTAAAATGTCTTCATTAACTACATTTAGCTTTGGAATGGATTTCTCCAATTCTTTTTCAATTAGAGGTTGTAGAACATGTTCCAAATTGTAAGTATTATATTTTAATATTTGTTTACTTCCAACATCGAATGGGATTTTATCAAATTGATTTTCTTCACAAATTACTATTTGTGTTTTACCTAGACCTGCTGCATACCCATATTCCCAGTAAACATTTAAACTTGGAACATAATCCTTTTTCTTACACTCTTTACAGACTTGTCTTAAAGGAGCAGAGATGTCATTAATTATTAATCTTGATCCCCTTATATGTCCGCAAATACTATCACAAAACGCATCCATATTATTATTTTCTTCTAAATTTTCTGCAAAAATGGGATTCATTTTTAATTTTATTATTAAATTTTCAATTCTTTCCCTATATTTTTCTCTTGAAGTGTCACAAGAACCAATTATGAAAATATTTTCTGTATCTTCAAAAATGGATTTGTTGCATGATCGTGATTTTGACCAATAACAAGGCAAATTTCTATTCATACAAATTACCAAAGATATATACTATTTTAATTAGCCAGTTAATTTATTAGATTCCTTCTTTAAATAAAATCTTATTAAATAACGAATACATTATTGTATAATAATATGAAATGATTTAAAGAAACTACTAATTTGAATAAGTTTGGAGAAGAATTGTTTTGAATGATAAAACGGAATTGATTTTTGGTTATGGTTCTCTTATGAGTTTTCGTGGCTTATATAGAAATAGGCTAGAAATAAGAATATTGGATGCTTTTAGAGCTCAAATTAAATGTCAACGAGGTTTTGCGAAACCCTCAAACAATAAAATATGTATGGACATCGATTGTTTTAAACTTAAAGGAAGCGCTATAAAGAATGATATTGATCAAGGTTATATAGAAGGACTGTTAATTAAGATTAATCAAAGAGATTTTCCCAAATTCTGTAGAAGAGAAGGGTATGTTAAAGGAAATGAGCTGATTATTTACTCTTCAGATTATAATAGTATTGGAGAAGTATTGTGGAATTTATTTCAAGATAGTAAAAATAATGATTTCAATCAATCCATAAGAGAATATAGAAAGAATTTAAGAAAGTTAATGAATTATACGTCTATTGATTACATACCTCATCCATTGGATTTAAAGGATTTGGGGTATGCTATTACATTTATCGCACCAGGTAAATACGGAACAGGAAATGCATATCAACCATCGCGAAAAGAACAGAAAGGTATTTTTAGTTTAATGGATGCAAATGATGTTTTAAAAAGAAAAGATGTAAATAAGAATGAATTTTTAGAATACGCATTAGAATGTGTGTATGGAGGTGTTCATGGGATTAATGTCCGTGACATTATTGATTTGATTTCAAAGAATTTAGAATTCTTGAATGAGGTACAAAAAGTTCTTACAGAACAATCAATAATTAAGGAAAGAATCCAATTTGCAAATAGAATATTTGACAATTTAGAAATATATGAGCAAAAATTTGGAAACTTGAATCAAAATTTAATACGTTCAGGTCTAAAATTAATTTTGGACTTCGGGAATTAAAATTTAACTCTATAATTTATGAAAAACTATCTAATGGTTTAACTTTCCCTTTAGCCACATCCCACATTTTTTTTACATCAGAATCAGTCCAATTTTTAAATCTTTTATCTCTATAGTATTTTATCATGTTCAACCATTTAGCTTTTACATCAAATCTGCAACAAAATAATAAAGTGTAATAAAAACCACTTTCTGACGCGATCTTTAACTTTTCAATATTTTTCAACCCAATTTTATTTAATTGACCTATGTATATATCGCATAAATCTTCTTTTTTTGTAGAGGGAGGGATGTTTTTTCCAAAAAAATCCTTTACTTTTTGAGGATTTGGTTTTAAATTACGAACAATGCCCGTGTCTTGAAATGTTATAATTATATCACCAAATTTATGAATATCTCTTATCTTTTTAATAGTTTCATACCTAATATCCATTCCTTCATTGTCAATTATCATTAAATAGTTGAATATGTTATCATTACTCTTAGTGTCATTCAAAATTTTGATTGCCCATAAATTGGAGTCAATTTCTTTAGAATTTGAATCAATTTCTATCTCAAAATGATTGTTATAAAATCTATTTAAAGATATCAACCTCTTTTCTAAAATTGTTCTTTCATCAAGTTTCAAATCATTCGCATAGATCTTCTTAAAACCCCCATTCTTTTTATAAGAAATTAAAGCGGCACTTATAGAACTACCTGGAAATATAAATTCATCTTTACCACTACTTTTTGTAATTTTATTCATCCCATAACTGCTTAATAGATCAATAAAATAGAGATTTATAAACTTCCAACGATCTCTACCTAAAATAGTCAAATACTCATCTATATAATGTCTAATTATAATTTGTTTTGTAGCCATCCACCAACCTCGCTTATCTTCCCTCTTATAAAAGTGATTTGGAGTAGAGAGAGAAAAGTTTGGAATTCGATAAAGAATATTGGTATCATTTAGTAATTCTTTAATATTCTTTAAATGAAATTCAAAATTTGATTGGGTACTAAATTCAGGAAAAGACATAAATTATTCTGGATATTATAGTTTAGTTAAGTAATGCTGATTTACGTATTTAATTTTTATTAAATATTAGAATAAAAGATTATTAAAAATAATGAAATTATAAAAATAGGTAATTCATGTCTTCTAGATATTATTTTAATAGAAAAATTATTATCCCTTATCGATTATTAATATTTTTTTTTTAAGTATATAGGTCTGATTTTCGATTCATGCAAAGTAAAACACGAAAAATTACACTAGGAACTAAGGAATGGGCAGATAGTAATGTAAATTGTTATTTAGGATGCTCTAATAATTGTAGATATTGTTATGCTAAAAAAATGGCAATCCGATTTAAAAACAAAACAGAAGAGACTTGGAAAATAATGGTATCGAATCAAAAAAACATAGATAAGGGATACCGAAAGCGAAATGGAAGGATTATGTTACCTACATCTCATGATATAACTCTTGAGAGTTTAGACAATTGTTTAATTGTGCTAAAGAAGTTATTTGAGTCTGAGAACGAAGTTTTAATCACAACAAAGCCTAAATTTTATTGCATTGAAAAAATCTGTAAAGATTTCATAGAATACAAAGACTCATTTCAATTTAGATTTACAATAACTTCTATAAACAATGAATTATTAAAATTTTGGGAACCCGGAGCACCATCATTTGAAGAAAGACTAAAATCGCTAAAATATGCTTATAACCACGGAAATAAAACTAGTATTTCTATTGAACCCTTTTTAGATAAAAATCCTTATGAGCTAGTAGATGTTTTAAAACCATTCATTACAGAGTCGATTTGGATAGGGAAAATGAATTACATCACGTCAAAAAGTTTTTCTGATTCTGAACAAATTTATTATAAAAATATCAAACAAATTAATTCAAAAGAGAATTTATTAAAAATAATTAAAAAAGCAAAAGTATATGATCAGTCTTTTCTAAGGATTAAAGATAGTATATTCAATTACCTCGATGGTTATTTTGATAAATAAAAGTGTTCATGTCCGCTATTCCATCTCTCATTTGCACTCCTATTTTTTCAATTTGATAACCCGCTAAAGAAATCGCACTCTGATTGTTTGTACATAAAATTAAAAAGTATTTTTTGTGCTCTGATTGTTTTGGCTTTAATCTCCTGTCTCTAGGAACACCTACTTCCACTACATGATCAAAATATTCCTTTAATTGCCTTTTGTACTTATTTAAAAAGTCATCTATATTAATTAGCCCTTCAAATTCTTCATCAATTCTTTCAATTGGTATTCCATATATTTTACTTAACATTGAATTTTTTGATTCGGTTTTAAGTGTTCGATTTATTGCTTCCCAAGACCAATTAAGAATCAATTCGGTGCCCTCTCGTCTATTAGCTCTACGACAAATTCTTTCAATTATTTTTTTCCAATCTACAGCTCCACATGGATCTACAAAAAATAACGCGATTGGTTTTGAATTAATTTTTTCATCAATGATATCTAAATAGTTAGAAAAAATATCATTGATACTATCTTCAATTTTTTTATTATATTCAATAATCGTTCCCTTAGTAAACATTAAAATTTTTTTATATCCAGAAGGAGTTTTTTTATTAAATGATTCAGGAAATGTATATTCTTTTTTACTTTGCTGTAATTTTCGCTTTCTTCCTGTTTCCAGAGACTTATAATGAAACTTTTCTTTAATTTTTTCAAAGACTGGAAGACCTTCATTCTCTACAATATCTAAATATTTTCTTAAACATACATAATTATCAGGATTAGCTTCATTTAATATTATTTTTAAGTTTTTTGAAATTTTTATAGTTTTAATAATTGCTATTAATGGAGAACCATAAATCTCTTCAGAACCTCTCTTTTTCGTTAAATTGTTTTTAGTAGTTAAATTTACTAATCCTGTTCCTGCATGGGTATCAATAATTACACGGGGACGAGGTTTAGTTATTTGATTCCATTTAGTGTAAAACAATCTTAAAAAATCATATTTACTTTTATTCGTCTTTTCACCCACTTTAATTAACTTGGATACATTATCTTTTTTTCTAAAACTTCTTTCCTTTGGACGATTTATACACATTTAAACCAATCTTTTAATATCTTTTAAATGCAATTTACTTGGTTTTAAAAAATTTGTTTCACCATAAATTTTCGTTAAAAATCTTAAACTACTTTGACATATCCATAGTTTTAATCCTCTAAATAAAGTTTTAATTTGATTAATACCTCTTTTTCTATCAAAGTAGGATCTTGTCTGTAGTTACCATCAATAAAATCTAATTGAATTACAGAAAAACCTTTGGACTCAATTTTATTCCTTTTTTCTTTATCTTCTTCTTGTACATGATCGGAAGCGTGAGGTGGACCATCTACAAATATATAAATCTCATTTCTATATTGCTTATAGTAAAAATCCGCTGTAGCTATTGGAATATCATTATCAGTAAATAATTTTTGTGCTTCATCTGGTAAGGGTAATTTTTGCCGTAATATTTCGTCTAAAACTATTTTTTCTAGTTCAGAATCACATTTTTCCTTAAGATTTTTTAATTTTTCTCTCAGATCAAGCTCAGAAACTTCCGAGATTCCTTCTAATTTACAATTTTTTAATGATTTTATTAATGGAAGAATTATTTTACGGTTTAAAAGATTGTGTTCAAATTGATTGCGAAACCTTAATAGACAGTTATAACACGCGGTTATACAAGCATCCATAGTTTCTTCATAAGGTTCTAGCGATTTCACATGTAATATTCTAAATAAGTTTTCAATAAATTTATCAAATCGGTCTAGTGAGGTATTTAGCAACGATTTTAATACTCCCGTGCCTCCTTCTTCTGTTTCAAAAATAACAATCGATTGCTCATTTTTGCCTGAAACTGGGTTGAGAAAACTACTTATTTCTGACTCTTCTAAGTTATATGTGAGCATTATACTTTGAATTATAGCTTCCTTTAAAGTAGTGTAATAAGAAGTTGGATCGAAATCTCCAATTAAAGGAAAATCAAAT
>Ga0209977_10000632_pt1 | contig 14139 bp, 16 predicted proteins | sample SumtaG_2_FD_183113 | JGI IMG/M metagenome (GOLD analysis project Ga0209977, IMG submission 183113) | Deep subsurface microbial communities from Indian Ocean to uncover new lineages of life (NeLLi) - Sumatra_00607 metaG (SPAdes) (version 2) | ecosystem: Environmental > Aquatic > Marine > Oceanic... | reverse complement strand
CCAGCCATCTTGAAACCCTCGTAGATAGGGCATTTTCCGTTCTTCGCCACAAGCAAGTTGGGGGTGGCCTCAATTTCAAAGTTGATCATGCCTAGGGGTTTATACGTCTGCTCAATCATCATGCCTAGGGCCTCAAGGTCAAACCCGCCCATTTTCTTCAGCTCGCTTACGAACATTGCCCCGCTGTTCTCACCGTGCTTCCTGTGCAAGGCTATAGTTCTTGGAAGGCCCATCTCGGCGACGACTTCCTTGAGGAGATCGCCGTACATCTTCGCCCAGTTCATTGCCGTTGTAAAGACTTCTTCGTTAGTCATTTCCAATTCTTCTCCTTTGTACCATTGTATGGTGCTCATCACCGCTTAAGGGTTAGCATATGCTGCGCTGGCGCACATCACCGCTTAAGACTTACGCGCGTGCACGATCTCGTTCGCGATCAAGCACTCGTTTCAGATTCTTGGTGTCAAAAAAGGTAGCCTTCTTGTAGGCCCTGTATGTGGTATATAGAAGGATTCCTATGGCTAGAAGCGTGTAAAGGATGCTATTCACGTCATTTAGAAGGCTTTCGTCCAAAAATGTGATTCTATCCATTCAGTTTCACCCTCTCTTTTTTGTGGTTGGTTGGCGCGCGCGCTCGATATCCAATGGGGCTCATCTCCGCTTAAGGGTTACGCATATGTGGCGCTGGCGCGCGCTTGGAAGTTATGGGGAGTGTTGCCGGCCCTGGAGCAAGGTTGATTCATCCCGGGAGCAGGAGGCCGCCTGGTCGGACTATGAAGGGTATTAACAACCCCTCCCTGCAACGTTTACCCGATATCCAGGATCCAAAGGCTCCATTTAGGCCCCTAGCCCTCCCCACCACAGAAAAAGGACATATCACCGATTAAAGGTTGCGTGAGGGTGCGTCGATTTTACGCGGTTACGACGCGGGCTATGACTTTGACCAGAGCTCTGAGCTCCGCCGCAATACCCTTTCCCCCACGCACAACTGGAGGGACGCATCACCGCTTAAAGTTTACGAGCACGCTTGTGAGCGTAGGTCCTTGAGAAATTTAAATTCACAAAGCTCCCTGCCTTCTCGGGTCAGAGCATACCCTGAATCGGGTTTCTCAACGTAACCCCGCTCGAATAGGTGAGTCAGGTGGTCCTTCAGGGACTTTGAGTTTATTCGGTATTTGTACATAAGTTCAGACCAGTTTGTTGGGCCCTCGTACAGCTCGTAGAGGATGTTGATCCTGTGCTCGTTTGAGAAGGTTTGGAATATTGATCTGTTCTTCAGCGCGAATTCTCTAGTCATGATTGAACCTTCTGGCGTTCCTCAAGGGCCTTTCTCATGACGTCTATAATTTCTTCATCTGTCATTCGCATTAGAATTTTTCCTGCATTTGTTAGTTTGTATCCTGGTTTTGTTTTTTCTATTAGGCGCATTTTCTGAAGGTAATTTGTATGGTGTCTTATCATGTTTGAATTTATATCCATCTTTTTTTGCATAGTGGTCCATGTTATTTTTTCATGAGATTTTAAGTATGTTAGTATTTTTAACCTCGTATCATTCTGTATCTGTCCTCTTAGCGACTCAAATGCAACTTCTAAGACCTCAAGGTAACCATCTATATTAATTCCTTGTTTTGTCGTCTTCAGCTGCTCATCCCCACCACAGAAAAGGGCGCATCACCGCTTAAAACTTACTCGCACATGCTCACGCGCGCAACGGTTTACCGTGACATCTTACGGCAGGTGAAGTCAACAACTCTCCATCGGGAACACATGCAACATATTCCGGAAATTCATAGACCATCCAACGTGTCTTAGGAAGCGGTCCTGTATGAGGTGATTCAACGAGGTATCGTTTAACTATGAACTCATCATACGCGCGCCATATATTAGTTGGACTCTTGTTCCATGATTTCCTTGAGGGCTTCTTCAACGATTTGCGCAAGCATAACAGATTTGAATGAATGTTTCAAGCCCACAACATCCTCTAGGATTAGGGTGTAATAACTCTCTATTCGGATGCTTTTAATTTTCTCGTAGGGTAGGTCTAGAACCAGATTGTAACTCTTTCGGCCTCTCCCCTTCTCGGTGACGAAAATGATCTTCCTCTTCGACATTGATAGGATGCCATAGGCCCCATCTAACCTTGCCTCATAGCTTTTCTGGACCTTGTCTTCGAGACCAAGGCTTTCTTCAACTACTTTTTTTTCCATTGACACCTAACATCAATAAAATTATGATCGTTCTCTCTTAAGTTTTATGAGCGACGATAAAAGGTTGCGTGGGGACGCGCCGATTTTACGCGGTTACGGCGCGGGTTGAAAATTAACCAGAGATGAGATCCCCGCCGCAATACCCTTTACCCCACGCACAGCTAGAGGGACGCATCGTCGTTTAAAGGTTACGAGCAAGGCGCTGGCGCACATCACCGACTAACACTTTCGAGCGCTCGCTCGGGTTCTATCTCGAAGCTTATGCCGAACAATCTTCTCATGATTATGGAGGCTGTGAATGAGCAGATGACGTACCAGGTGATGTAGTTCAGTTTTCTGCCACTCCAGAGAATTGGGTCGAAGGGCATCCAGGCAACTCCTATATACTTGCCGTAGAAACTGCCCAAGATCTGCCACATTATCATTATAGGGATAATCGTGTACATAGTCGTCTTCGTTTGTGCGTTAGAATGTTTCATCTGGATCTGCTGTGCCGCCTTCTGTCGCTGTTGAGCCTTCTGGATCCTCCTCTGATTTCCGCCCTTCATGGCTGCCATCAGCTCCTGCTGGGCATGGGAGGACTCTTCCATAGACTTCCTGTACTCCTCAACGTTCATAGTTCTCTTGGTTATATACGTGGTAATGGCGGAGATTGCGAAGGCCAGCACCATTAAGAAAATGGTTGACGTCGGGGGGTCTTTAAGGAAATCCAGACTCTGGGCCACCAGTCCTGAGAGCAGGTCTATCATTTTGATTCCATCCCTCTGAGCTACACCATTTTATGGAGCGCATCATCGATTAAAGGTTGCGTGGGGCGCATCGATTTACGCGGTTACGACGCGGGCTGTGAGTTGTGACCAGAGATGGTTGAATCTCCGCCGCAATACCCGGATACTCCCACGCACAGCTAGAGAGGCGCATCGCCGTTTAAAGGTTATGAGCACGCGCGTCGCGATGTTTCTCTGAGAAGTCCAAGCTCCATTCGAGGTCACGCCCGCCTGTAGGTAGGTAGTATTTGATAATCCAGCTGCCTTTTTCAAATAAACTCAATATCATTTCATGGCCTTTTTCAGCCTGTTCTTTGGTCTCATATCTAGCCTCGTATCCGCAGTTTATTCTACGTCCTTTCTCTAGTTCAGGGAAAACCATTGTCTCATACCATAGAGTTTTACCGGGAACCCATCCATGATTCAGCTCTAAGAAGACCGTGCTAAATCTGATGCTGATTTCATTAGGTTTACAGTACCTCCCTTGAGACAGTTTATTGAAGAACCAGTGAAATGCCGTCATGTGATGTATGAGAACGCCCAGCGTCACCAGATGCCATCTGTCTTTGTGGAAGACGTATCCGCAGCCGCAGATAAACCCGTAGTTCTTCTCTGGATCGGAATCATCAGCAATGGCCTTGAACCTATCAAACGTCATGTACTCCTCGGTAGTGTAGGTTACACCACAGCGACCACACTTCCACAGGGGTCTTTCAAGAGCTAAATCGCGCATCTCATCCACTTACTACTTTCCTTATTGTTGGTTGGCCGTCTACGCCGGGGATCCGGTGGGGTGTGCACCACTTGCACCTATCATCATTTGTTCCATGTGTTCTACAGACGCCGTGAGTGCATATATCTACGTCACCAAATGGGGAATTGGGGTAATGGGTCCATCCAAAGTCAAGCATGTCACACTCAACCCCATGTCTAGCAGCACACCTCTTCCACTGTTCTGGGGTGCCTCCGTGACAGCTCTGGTCAAAATTATTACAGCTCATGTTTTCACCTTTTGATTGCGCGCGCTGCGAGAAAGACGATTTACGTCGCTCTGGCTGCGTTTATACTCGCCACCTTGAGTAGGACCCAAGGGTGATATCTTCAAAGCGTTCACGCTCATTTTTCTCGTCTTCGTCCGGGGGGGACGCGAGAGTTTCTGCCGGGAGAAGTCACGACAGAGGCGGTCCGGCCACGGCCACCTTCTCCCAAACCTGCTTTCCCGTTTTCTCCTTTCGACAAACTACTCGCGCACGATATCCAATGGGGCTCATCTCCGCTTAAGGGTTACGCATATGCTGCGCTGGCGCACGCTTGGAAGTTATGGGGAGTGTTGCCGGCCCTGGAGCAAGGTTGATAATTCCCGGGAGCAGGAAGCCCGTCTGGCCGGGTGAGAATCTATTCTCCCTGCAACGATTACCCGATATCCAGGATCCCAAGTCTCCATTTAGGCCCCTAGCCCTCCCCAACACGGAATGGAGTGCATCACTGCTTAAAAGTTGCGTGGGGGTACGTCGATTTTATGCGGTTACGACGCGGGCTACTATGCTGACCAGAGCAAAGACTCCGCCGCAATACCCTGATACCCTCACGCACAACTGGAGGAGTGCATCGCCGTTTAAAGGTTACGAGCGCGCACCCGAGCGACTGACGCCAAACCAACGAGGCCAGCTAAGATCATGACGAATGCTAAAAGCTGTTTTTCTAAGGGAATTTCCTGCCTTGCCGTGAATCTACCCTTGATCGGAGAGTCCGATCTCAACAAGATGAGAGCCTCATCTCCGCGCTCTATCACAAGCTCGTAATGGGAGCAAACACAGATATAGTCACCATCCACGTAGAGCTCCAATGTGTCATTGGCCTGAAGGCTTAGATGGAGCCTAGAATAGGCCTCCCAAGGTATTTGAAAGGTGAAATCATTGGCCTCGCTCAGAGTGAATCCCTCACCGCCTCCATAGCCAGGAACTAGCATTGGAAACATGCCGTGTAGAAATAATAAGTATGCTGACCCCGCGAGAAGCAGTGACAGGGAGAGGAGATTCAGCAAGACCGTCTTCGACTTCTCCGAGAACAAAAGCCTGCACATCAACCTATGGGCGCATCACCGCTTAAAAAAAAGTTATGGGAGTGTTGCCAGCCCTGGAGGAACTAAAGGCTCCATTAGGCTCCTAGCCCTCGAGGAGTTCCTTTATTCCATCTCGAAGGCCGATTGTGGGTTCGTAGCCTAGGGCTCGTATCTTGGTTAGGTCGTAGACGGAGCGTGGAAGGTCGAATCTGCTGTACTTGTGGGGCACATGCCTTATCTCCGCCCCGGTCAGCTCGTGGATGATCCATGCAACCTCGACGATGCTGGTCTCATCCCCGGAGCCCACGTTGTAGAGTTCCCCGGCCTCTCCCTTCTCCATCGCCAGAATGGTACCATTAACCGCGTCCTTGACGTTGACGATGTCTCGGGTGTGGTGGCCTGGACCATCAACCCTTATCCAGCCCTTCTCCAAGGCGTTCTTCAGCATCAGGTTCACCGGCCCAGCGTTCCTCCCTGATCCGTAGACGCTGCTATATCGGGTGACTATGGAGTGCAATCCGTTGCTCCAAGCCCACTTACGAACATAAAATTCTGCTCCCAATTTCGTGATTCCGTAATTCGATACGGGCTTTGGAAAGTTCTCTTCACTCTGCGGGAAGTCTCCTATGCCATATGAGGCTCCCGTTCCCGTGAATAGTATGCGAGAACCATGTCGTTCACAGAGTTTCAATATGTTGAGTGTTCCCTTCAGGTTCAGATCCACGTCCCTGTATGGGTCCTCCTCGGCGGGTACCATGTGGACTGAGCCCGCGAGGTGGTAGACCCTTTCAGGTTCGGCTTCATTGAAGGTCTCGGAGAGCATGTTGGTGTCCAGTATGTCCTGGCCTTCCACTATGTCGTAGCCCCAGACATTGTGGCCCCGCCTCCTCAACTCAGTTACGAGGTGCGAGCAGACGAAGCCTGAGGAACCTGTGCATAGAATTCTCAACTTGTATCCTCCTTTCTTATTAAATCCACGTATTTAACAATAAAAATCTACCTTTCAATGCTCGCGCATGAGTGGGCAATCTGACTTTATCCGCTGCGCGCGCGTATTAAAAATAAGGAAAAGAGAAAAATGAGTAAACTAAGCAAGAGAGCTATATCAATACTCGTAATCGCAGTCTTCATGCTTTTAAGCTCTCTTTCAGGCAGCCATATCCTGCCTCCGTGGTTAGCTCACGACCCCGATGGTTTCTTGGCCTCGGGGCTTCTCCTCAGGGTTATCTCGATGGTGGAGACGTTCCTGTTGCCTCCCTCCTCCCCCTTCATCTCCTCGGTTCCTATGCTGATCTCGGAGGTTAGATCCGATAGGAACCTGTTCCGGGTGACCTCGACCGCGTCCACGGCGGACGATATTGACCGTCCCCGTGCCTTGACGACCACCGTCTCGGGATTTCTGCCAAAGGCGGTCATTATCGCGGTCACGTAGACGAGGATCGGCTTGCTTCCGACGTATACGATGCTTTCGCTCATTTGATGTTCCCCTGAACTCTTATCGGCGTTGAATGGTGCAGAACACCTTTCTCCACCTCAAACTTGTCTGCTGTTCTTCCTTCTCCTATAATAAACTATGTATACAGAGGCACCTACGCTCTGTACAGTGTGAACCTTCAACTACCCTCGACCACACGTATTTCAGAGCCTCAGCCTTCCACGGCATCATGATGGCTTCTAGGTCAGTCTTTGTCGTGTTGAAAATCACCTCAATCAAATTGACGTTCTCCGTGTCGTGGGCGCGATGATTGTTTTGTACTTCCGCATTTGCGCGCGCGCGCGTCGAGACTACCTCAGGGTCTCTGACTACCTAATAGACCTGATAAGGAAGGACCTTGACGCGAGGAGAATCACCCTGGAGAAGGAGATCACCTAAGTTTCTAGAAGACGTAGTTCTCTAGTTCCTGGAACTCCTTCCGGGAGCTCCCTTTCTGATGCCACCCTGAAAGTCATCATAGGATGAGTCTTTTCTCTTTAATGCATATTAATGATAGCGTCGACCTTATTTTTCCGATATCCCTAATCCTGTTTATCAAGTCTTTGAGCTCCTGCAGCGTCTCAGCCTCGACGTAGATTATGAGATCGTATACGCCGTGGAGTTGATATGATTCCTTGACGTCAGCTATCTCGTCTAACGCGTTCAATACCTCTTTCCCAAAGCCCATCTCAACGGTCAATAGCATATAGGCTTTCTCCAAATCAGATACCTCTATTACGTGGGAGAGGAGTGTTGCCGGCCCTGGAGCAAGGTTGATTCTTCCCGGGAGCAGGAGCCCGCCTGGCTGGGTCTGTATCCTTTCTCCCTGCGACGATTTACCCGATATCCAGGATCCCGTGTCTCCATTAGGCCCCTAGCCCTCCCCCACCGTTCTTGATACTCCCAGTCAAGTATATATAATATTGATGTCCATAGAACTTTCTTCGGCGAAGCTTAACGGGATTCTCGAGGATTTTTTCAATTAAAGTATATGATAAACGTTATAAATGTTATACAAAGAGTATAGAACGGAAAAAGAGGAAATGACAATGATAGCATTCAGAACAGGAGCAGTATGGGATCTTGTACTTCTATTGGTTCTATCTGCTACAAGTTACTACTACATGAACAAAGCACTCAAAGGAGAGGAACTTCCGAAGATAAGGACATTGGCAGCCATTGAGGCCATGGAGGAAGGTGTCGGCAGATCCGTAGAGGCAGACAAGCCGGTACACTTCGCCATGGGCGCTTCTGGCGGACAGCTGTACAGCACACTGGTAAGCATGACGCTGACGGGCCTGGCGATGGCTAATTACGTCGCAAGGCTATGCGCAAAGTTGAATGCGAGACTGATAGTCCACATGCCAGGCCAGGCTGAAAGTATACCGGCGGTTGAGGGACAGGTACGCGAAGGTTATCTCAGAGAGGGCAAGCCAGAGATGTTCATCAGGGAGGACATGCGGTACTACGGAAGGCAAGCGTCGTCTTGGACCCAAGGAGTCACATCTAGCTATGCTGAGGAAGGAGTCGGAGTGAACATCTCCGTTGGAATATTCTACTCAGACTGCCCCATAAGCCTCGAATTGGCAAAGTTCCATGGCGGAATGAACATCGGTGGTACGGGCAGATGGATCATGGCTTACGCCTTCGCCATGATGTGCGACTACGTCCTCCTAGGAGAGGAGATATACGCGGGCGCAGCACAGGTCTCTGAGAACCCACTTATGCTGAGCGGCATCGCAATCGAGGAGATAGGCAAGGCATTCGTCTACGGAATGATCGCACTGGGACTTATCCTTTCAGTCTTAGGCGTCAGCGCAGCAACAACATTCGGATTTTGAGGTGAAATGAAAAATGTCTTTTGTTAAGAGGGACCTCCCTCTAATCATATTGTCCGCATGTGGCCTTATGCTACTGTTAAACTTCTTCGTCCCAACCGATATCGGGAACGTGGTAAAAGCAGAGCTTACGACTTGGACGGTTATAATCGGATGCATAGGAACATTCCTCGGTATATACTACATGACCATTTCCCAATGGCGTCTTCTACAGCAAACTAAGACGACAATTCAGTACTTCTACTTTGCAACGATATTCGGTTTCATGTTCCTATGGTTGGCGGTCGGCTTATACTTCCCTGGGGGAGTGACGAGCCCTCAGTACCTGTGGCTTCAGAACAATCTCTATAGGAATCAATCTGGCATGGTCTACGGCGTGATGTTCTTCACGCTCTCCTCATCGGCCTACAGAACTTTCACTATTCGCTCGATAGAGTCATTCGCGTTGCTCGTTGGTGGAGTGATATACATGTTACGACAGATACCGATTTTCCCCGCCATCTGGCCAGGACTACTGCCACTGGGTGAATGGATACTGTTGGTACCCAACGTTGGTGGAGGCCGTGGAGCAGTTATCTGCGCCGCACTCGCCGCCCTAGTGGTGGGAATAAGGACGCTGTCCGGCAGAGAGGCAACGATGATGGAGGTACAATAGATGTACGAAGAGGAGAAAAAAGATGACATCTGGGAAAAGCTCGGTAACTTCGACGTCCGGTGGATGTTTCTGGGATGCATAGTGTTGATATTCGTTCCCATGATTTGGCCGCTGGGACTACCTACTATAGTAAGCCAGCCGACTAAGGATTACTACAATGCACTAGTTGACCTTCCACCAGGAAGCATCCTAGCCGTCTCCTTCGGTGGCGGCTTTGGCGCCCTCGACGAGAGGGAAGCACAGTTCATAGCAACCTTCAAAACAATATTCTCGACTGACTTGAAGATGGTGATCTACTGCCAAGTAAGCGAAGGCCCGGCTGTACTTGAGTACATTATAGGCGAAGGGACAGGACTAGCAGATCCATTGAAGTACGGAAAGGTCTACGGAGAAGACTACGTCCGGCTGGGATACGCACCTCTAGGTGAGGTAGGTGAGACTGCCATAACCACCAACATAAGAAGCATGTTTTCGACGGACTACTACGGAACTCCGCTGGACAACATCCCAATGATGGAGAACATCAACGGCGCCGATGACATAGACTTGCTCTGGGCGGACTATGGTGCATGTACAACTATAGAGTGGTATATCAGGCAGTGGGTCGTACCCGAGCAAATGCCGCTCATAATCACGACGCTTGGATGCTGCGCACCGATGGCCGCGCCCTACTACCCCGGTCAGCTGATAGGCTTCCTATCAGGGTCGGGGATGGGGACCGAGTTGGAGATCACATCTGGAAACCCTGGGCCCGGTGCGAGGACGTCAGACATCAAGAACTTAGCCATCCTTCCATTCCTACTCTACCTTCTACTGGGGAACATCTCTTCGTTCGGAAAAAAGTACATGAGGTGAATGTGTTTGATAATCTGGGACGTAATTGCGGCTTTCGCCGGCAGCTTCCTAACACTCTCCGTCCTGAGCATGCTCTGGAAGGATAACCCATGCTTCAAGTTTGGCCAACAGGGAATAATCGGCATTGTGATAGCAAATAGCGTACTGGTGAACATGAAGTCGCTTTTAGATACTGGCATAAGACCGCTAGTGGCTGGACGCATTACGCTGATCGTGCCCCTAGTATTCGGGGTCCTGCTCTACACGAGGTTGTCAAAGGAGTACGCCTGGCTCTCCAAGTATCCGACATCGATGATGGTCGGTGTGGGGACCGGCGTAATGATAATGGGAACCCTGAGGGGGCAGGTAATCGATCAGGTAAAGAAGACCATCTTAGACGTCTTCACCGCCACAGATGCAATGGGCACCTTTAACGGCATCTTAATCTTAATCGGAACAGTATCGTCCATAGCCTTCTGGATATTCACAAAGGAGCACACAGGGGGTCTAGGAATCGTGTCAAAGATCGGCAGGGTATACCTGATGATCTCCCTGGGGGCAAACTGGGCTGGAGAACATGTCTGGTACCTCACTCAGGTACTTGCGCGGCTCGCATTTGTCTACGACAACCTAATAATGAAAGTACTGCTTGGACAAGGGTAGAAAATAAATCCCCATTTTTTTGTATATTAAGGCATACCGTACCATGCCAGCTGCCGTGTGTTAAGGCAATTAAAAGGCTCTTCGTAAGGGATTAACTCAATCGGGGCTGGTCTCGGTTTAGCTGGGTCTGACTCAACTTGGTCGGGTGCTAACTCCATCGCGTAGCAGATCGCTGGTATCGTAACGAGGATGATTGCCACCGCAAAGAGTACTGTGACGACTTTTCCGTTTAACTTTGACACCGAAGACATCTCCGATTTACCTATGAAAAAGAAGAGATATAGATTTTATGATTTATCGAGACCTTAATTCTCTCATTCCTCTATGATCTCGACGTTGGCTCTCGGAACCATCACGCGCCGACCGTTCTCGATCTCAACCTCGACGACCCTGACGGAAGACTCCGTTTCGACCTTCTGAAGATCTATGGGGAGGCTAAACACATTGCCTATGGCTCCGAAATAGGGCTCCCTTATGATCCTAACGGGGGTTCCTGGTTTCATGCCCATCGATAGTTCATCCTCCAAGCCAAGTTTCTCAAATGTTATCTCGTGGGGGATGATTATCTCAGGTCTCATGACGCCGGCCCTGATCTGTGTGGTGCCGTTTATGGAGGACATGTATCCCTCGAATTGTTTTAGCAGGTCGAAAGTCCTCTTTGACATAGACATCTGGCCGAATCCCTCCGTGACGATCAGAGTCAAGCCCAGCTCTTCATGACCCGTAATGGCGACGCCGATCTCCTCCCCCGTAAACTCTTTTAGGTCTTCGCTCATGATTCCGCCGACCACCACGCCTGAGGCTCCGACATTCACGATCTTTCTGAGAGCCTCCAGAGTGACGTAGGAGCCTCCCACTAAGATGTGGTCTTTGTCTTCTGGAGAGATCGAGTCCGCCTTCAGGACCTGATCTGGTGAGTCGACAAGAAACTTCAGTTTGCCATGGGTCTCACCGCCGATGCCGAAGATGCCCTGTATTAGAGCAGCGTTTACTTCTATTCTTACACCTTCCCTAGGCATTATCTTGGTGATTTCGCCTGGTATGTATGCATCCACCTCCACGGGTATCGGGGAGCCCCTCAATATGATCTGACCAGTGACATCTGATACCGACTCGATGGTTCCCTCAGCAGGTGATAGGACTATTCTCTTTGACAATCCGAAGAACATTTTGTACATGGCGATGGGCTCATCTTCATGAACGAGATCCCCTACCTCTTTGAGCATTAATTCGTGTACCTCATCTGGACCGACCCCCATCTGGAAGGATGCCTTGACGACGTATGGGTCTCCTCTCACCTGTGTTTTGGCTACCACCCTGTCATGGGATACTTTGTCTCCCTCCTTAACGAGGACATCCCCACGGATTGGAAGAATCCTATCCTTGGTAACAACCACATTCCTCTTGATCTTAAGACCAGGCGTGTATGCGTGAGCCTCCTCTGTTACCCTTCCAGATCCTGTCGTTTTTTCCATGGAATCAACTCCTACCTATTTTTTCTCGTATCTTCTCGATTTTTCCCTCTGGATAAACATCCAGTGAGTCGAGCCAACTCATGATGATATTCCTCCGATTCTCAGGATCTTCAGGAAGGTTGAGAGGCCTCCCTCTAGCATCCAACATGATACCTACTATGCCTCCCTTTATGGTGCCCTCCAGCTCTTTCCCAGACCCCAACCCGACGTCGAAGCCCCTCCTAGGATATATCGAGAAGTTGATCTCTTTTCCCTCCTCAAGGGGGATGCGCCTTATCTCACCGAATTTCATATGCTCCTCTCTAGTGGTGCCGTCTGGCATCTCCAGATTAACGGTCATAACGTCCACTCCCTCGTTGGCGAGACCTCTTGGAGCGATGACGGTTCCAAGGTTAATCAGGCAGTCTTTTGCGAAGATGTTCATCGCGGCCTCTTCGTAGACCGTGGATAGTACGCCTAGGTGGGGCATCATGAAGACACTGTCCTGGAAGACCCCAGTGACACCCTCCAGCTGCCAGGCGTCCGTCAAGATGAGCATGCTTTGAACTCTCCTCGGCGCGTGAGAGAGGAGGCCCCCAGTTCCTGCCACGACATCTATGTTCATCATGTCGATGTAGCTATCCGCCACCTTCTGATCGAACATATCTGCTATGTCGCGCTTCAGTAGCACGCCCTTCAGCCTGGTGGCTATCGTCGTGTGATGTTTAAGCCCTAGCCTGAGAGCCTCCCTAGCAACCGAGTGTTCCACAACGAGTTCCTCCAGAGTCTGTGGTATTGTTGTTGGGCGTATCATCTTGTTCACGAGTCGGCCTCTGATAGTCTCATTTTTCGCCTCGAAAGGCAGCCAGCGCATTATGTTCTCCAATCCAGACTCTTTCATTACATTGCAGATGCTGTAAGACATTCCGAGGTTGGCACTTACGCTCCTAACGAACTTTCTACCAACTATGGAGTAGACGTTCGTGGTCGCACCGCCTAGACCCACACCGAGAACGTTCTTCTTGAAGAGTTTGGCTATTAGCTGCATGCCTATACCCTCACCGGCGGGAGTAGGCATGATGTCCACATCCGTCCATGTCATCAGCTTATTGTACCCTGGAGCATGACTCATCACGTGTTCCATGAAGAGTTCGTGGACAGCATTCCTTGCGGGTTCAGTGTTCTCAATCTCTAGTTTTGGACGGATGTTATCGACGATGCTTAAGGCGAAAGCGTCTCCCATCATGTCCTTTATCTCAGGGCGCACGACTTTGTTTCCGGCGTATACGAGAGGAAGTTTGTATCCGGCACCGAGCCGTGGCTTTGGCTCCGAAGCCTTCATCATCTCGGCCATACCGAGGACGTGGCCCTTTTGTCCCCCATCCGTTCCTCCGGCAAGCAATATCATGTCTGGGCGGAGGCTCCGTATGCGCCTTATCTTCTGGTATTCCTCGCGCCCATCATCGACGGCCATCACATCCATGACTATGGCTCCAGCTCCCAAAGCCGCCCTGTTTGCGCTCTCAGCGGTCATGGACTTGATGACGCCGGAGACCATCATCTGTAGGCCACCGCCGGCGCTGCTCGTGGTGCAGTACAAGTCGACGCCAATATCACCCTCACAAGGGACAATTATTCCGCTGCCGTCCCTAGATAGGATTACGTGACCTGTAAGCTCCTCAATCTCCCTGACCGCGTTCTTGACTCCAGCGGTCACGTCCTCGAAAGGTTCCTCGACGGTTGTCGGAGCTTCCCCACTGACAATATATCTCCATTCCCCGTTTCTCTTCCTGAAGAATCTGGCCTTAGTGGTCGTGCTGCCTACATCCGTTGCTAGGATATATTCCATCTCTTCATTCGGCTTATTAATTGCAGACATTTCTAGATCTATTTATTTATCTTTCTTAAAAGATTAATTAATGAAAATTGCTTCCTAAACAAAGTATCTACATAGGACACTTTTAGAAGGGGAGAAAGCGCCGCCAACCTTTTTCAGGAGTTCCTTTCTCCTTCTTTTTTTTCTCTTCCTCAATTTTCTTTTCTCTCTCTTCCTTAATCTTTTTTGCCTCTAAAATCTCTAGCAGACTCTCTATATTCTCTTTCTTTTCAAATGTGCATATGAAAGTGTCCTCCCTATGCCCTATGAAGGGTACAAAGGGGCCGAGGAAGAAGCGACCGAGGGATCCTC
>Ga0209977_10000630_pt1 | contig 14194 bp, 16 predicted proteins | sample SumtaG_2_FD_183113 | JGI IMG/M metagenome (GOLD analysis project Ga0209977, IMG submission 183113) | Deep subsurface microbial communities from Indian Ocean to uncover new lineages of life (NeLLi) - Sumatra_00607 metaG (SPAdes) (version 2) | ecosystem: Environmental > Aquatic > Marine > Oceanic... | reverse complement strand
AAACTTTCGTCGTGCAAAGTAAATAAATGTCCCTCAAATCTGCAGTCATAATAAATTGGAAAAATGTTATCAGACACTGGTGATTTTCTAACCATTGGTAATTTAAACTTAAAAGTAATAAAGCTATTAAAAGCGCCGAGATTTTTTCTAAAGTCACTCAATATTTTTTGTATCAGAAAATGTTTTAGGGGCTTCCGTAAATAAGGTTTCAATGTAAGTAACAAACGAGACATTGATATTCCCCTAGTTTTAGAATCTAAGTTGGTCCTCATTGAAACCCTAGCAACCATATCATGGGAACCACCAAAGACCGACTCTAACATAAAGGGGACTTCCACATTCTCAACCCCCACTTGTTGTATCGGAATTTTAATACTCGGTTCAGTTTGTTGTACATCTGGTAAATCATCCACTACTTTTTCTCCCTTTTTTCTCCCTATTATATCTCCGTTCTGATGCATGGTTAAGCCACGTCTCAAATTCTTCACATGCAATAATACAGCAAACATCAACAATACACTTTTCACATGGATATTCGGGTTCTTGTATATGGATATTAGAGACCACGCTTCTGAACTTTTTGAACTCAGTATATCTCATAGTCGTAAGTCTTCCCATAATACCCTCCCTATACAGGATTAGTTTTAATTAGTTTTACCGCTGATTGTCTGAGCCACATTTTAAATTCTTCACATTCGATAGAGCAGCAAACATTAACAATACATTCTCTACATGGATATCCAGGTGATTTTAAACGGAATTTAGATACCACTTTTCTGAACTCTTCGAACGCAAATTTCATGGTGTCATATCTTTCCATAATATTTCCTATTCTCCTATATTATAACCAATTGAGACTATTGTGTTATTTGTTGTTGTTATCGGATTAAATTTAATGGTCCTACTAAAACATAAAGAAGAACTGTTAAACCTTGAACCTATAGAACTAATTACTCCATCAAAGTTTGTTATTTCTAATCTACATTCTAGCAAAATGAAATGATTGAGTACATTCTTTTCTAGAACTTTTTTATTATTTACAAACAATTCAAGGAGGCCTTTTTCTTTGTCCTCCTCCAACAAAAACCAATCTCGCCAATCTTTAAAGTACTCACCTATTTCACAAGACACATCCATTTTGCTACTCCCATAATAAACCACTATCTCTTAGTTCGAATTCAACAGTATCCATCCACTGTGATAACTCATCTTCTCCAATGTCATGTTCTAAATCTGCAGAACATTTAAATTCTATACCTCCAGGAAAGAATACATCGTTATTATCTGATCTTTCAAATTTACCATCTTCAGTAATTGCATAAACTTGTTCTGTTGTTGTATAGTGGACCAATATTTCTGCGCCACACTCTTTACAAAACTTTGGTTTTATCATATCACTTCCGTATTAAAAGGTTTCTTTATGAAGAAAATTTTAATATAATCGTAAGTACAGATTTGGTTAAGGTCTATTCCAAGATAATCAGCTTCAGCTTGTCCAGGCCAGATTCCAGTCCACTTTGCAAAATCTTTGTCATGTTCATTACAGTTACAAACAAGTGTTTGCCCGCCACAAACAGAGCATCTTTCAATATCGCAGTAATCTTTATGTTGTTGACCTGGTTGAACTGCGCAATCTGGACATTTTCCTAAACTTTTTGATGGTGGAGATACCCCACCCTCTTTGTTAGTTATTTTTATAACAATATTTATTAGTTTATGTAGAGCTGTATGAACGTTTTGAAGTTCAGGTGACATGTTGTATCCCTTATCACCCGCTCGTAGTTCTTCTTTAATAAAACATAGTTCTTTTTCTAAATCTGTCATTGTACACACCGAACTAAAATTGACGAAATAATGAGTCCGCCTCCAACTCCAACAATCACACAGTAAATTATGTAATGGAATGTACTACGAGTACAAAGAAGTACGAACTTAGCAAATATTTTTACGAACTTATCAAATATTTTTCCCACATTGGACTCCTATTGTTCTATTCCTAAAACTGTCAAATATGATCCTAATAACTTTACTGACTCTGGAACACCATCAATTTCTTCTTTGTTAGGTGCTAAATCAGTTTCAATATAGTTTCGTATGTATTCATTCTTTAAGTCAATACAGTCAGACTTGGTGGTGAAAAACTCATGAAGATCTATCATTGCGTCGTGACCAATCAAACAAGCAGTCTCCATCTCACCACATCGTTGCCCGCCTTTGTTCTTTCTACCACCAAGAGGTTGTAAAGTTCTCCTAGAATATGAACCAATACCTCTAGCAGCAAGTCTTTCTTCAGCAATATGAACCATTTTGAAAAAGTAAATGTATCCTGTTGCAATATCATTTTCCACTTCTTCCTTTGAAAGTGGATCATAGATTTTATACTTTGGTTTAGTATCTGTATATCTCAGAGCCTCCATAATTCGCTCTTTTGTAACAGATTCAAAGGGTGGTTGAATCAAAGTTAGATCCTCGACAAACTTCTTATCTATCGTTCCTGGACATTGTTCTTTAAACTGGTCAAAATACCATCCATTTTCACTATTGTCTATGATTTTGATATAATCTAATAAGTATTTTTTGATACTTCTTTGTTTTACTTCTTCGTTTGGCCATTTAGTTGACTTTAACAAATTCAGTAACATTTTCTTTAGATCGGACAATGACATCGCAAGATGCAGTTCATATAGTTGGCCTATATTCATTCGAGAAATTATTCCAAGCGGGTTAATACAAATATCTACGTGTCTACCATCTTCTAACTGTGGCATTTTATTATGTGGAACGATTTGAGAAATGACACCTTTGTTTCCATGCCGGTTCGCTATTTTATCACCAACTTGTATTTGCCGGAAGTAAAAAGAAAACATTTCAATCCAAATTCCGTTAATTCGATCCTTTTTAGTTTTATATTTTCCAGCAAATGAAAACTTATCTAGCTTGTTATCCCTTATAAAATATGAAACAGCATCTTTTGGAAGAAACTCATTTATTATTTCTTTAAAGTAGTTTTCTCTTGATTGTTGTTCTTCAATTTTTGACTCCACCCAGTCTTTAAACTGTGGAACCTCAGTATTCCAAATATTCGGGTAAATGTTTACTTCTGATATAATAACATCTCTCTGAACTTCCAAACGAATTTCTTCTTCAAAAATTGAGTGAGGTTTTTCGCTGTCCATCTCTTTCATAATAGCATAGGGCTTACCGGTGCAAACTTTTTCGTAGACCTCTGGAAGAGGTTTATATTTGTCGTCACTAAGAGTTATAAGAACTTTGTTTGGAGGTAAGGTAAAAGATAAGTCTTTGTAATGGACGGACGTAAAGACACCTTCTTCAACTAACCGTTCGGATATTACGATCCCATCTTCGTAATTGTTTCCGTAATATGACATTATAGCAGTTAAAAGATTTTTACCAAAATGAATTTCTCCATCTTTACAGAAATTACTTTCTGCTAGAATGTCTCCCCGTTTAACCTTGTCACCTGTTTTAACATTAACATTCATAAAGTCCATATTTTCTACATAAATCTTCCGGTATGATATGTTAAAAATATCTACTTCTTTGTTGTCATAAATAACTATAATGTAGTTAGGATCTCGGTAAACAACTTCTCCATCTCTTTTAGCTCTTTTTATAAATTGAGTAAAGTCCGTATACAATCCTTCACAACCAGATTGGATCATAGGAACGTCAAAACTCTTTAACATAATAGCTTGTCTCATTTGAGATGATGCCATTTGCAATCTGGTTTGGTCATCATGTTCTAAGAACGGAACTAATGAGACTGGAACCGAAACGGGTTGTTTGTTTAAAGTTTCTTCTGTAAATTTCAAGTTTTCATCTAATTTAACATTGGGTATCAAGTTTTGCAAAACTCCACAATTATCTCTGTCTGGTGTGTCAACTGGACATATTCTACCAAACATTGACGGATATATATCACGTAAGTGAGCTGGAACATTTTCTCTTTTAAATCCTCCAGGTCCAAGAAGGCTAATTCTAGAAAGTTTTGTTAGTTCTTCTATTGGGTTAATTGAGAAGTCAAATTGGACAATGTCAGACACATTACACTCAGAAAGAATGTGCGTAGAGTTCACGTTGAACTTTGGCTGTCTTCTTGTTCTGTTAGTCAAACATAAATCAAAAACAGACTTCATTACCTTTGATAAAACTACGTACTCAAAACAACGAACTCTTTTATTAGTAAATAACGTATCGTCTACCAGACCACCCTTCATTGTTTCAATTATTTCGTCTAAAACATTGTCAGCTTCGAAGAAGTTCTTAGACATTACGTCTACTTTTAACATCAAGTCTAAAGCATATATAATATCTTCACCCTTCGATTTAGCGTTGTGCTTCGAGTATGCTCGCCCAAGTTCTAAGATAAAATCGTCTTGGGTCATCCCTCTAGATTCGCTATAGTATATCTTTAAGTCACGCATTAGTTTATCTATTATATGACTACCCTCTGGTTCTAATGTAGAGAGGTTATATCTATTCTCTAGTTCATCAATCCCAAAGTACGAAAACAGGAGAAGTGCAAGCGGAACTTGTTTGTTCAAGAAAGCAACTTTGACAAACATTCCCTCCAAAGCCGTTTTGCTTTCAGTAACTGTTAGTGTAGCTACATTCGTTCGAAGTTTGATAATATCTCCTCTTGTAACTATTGGAATATCAAGTAGCTGAAATTGTGGGACTTTTTTCCTTCCGTTTATGATAATATAATTATGGTCAACAAGTTTTGGAACCAACATACTTAAGTCTACTTCAGACGTTCCTTTCTGAAGTCGGATTATCAAGTTTTTTCTCAAAGTTTTATGTAACTCACCAGATGAGAACTTGTGGTCTTTGAAACTAAGTTCCGAAATACTGAATCCAAGTTCTTCAGCCGGTTTTAGGATTTCTCGAACAACATCTAGTATCTTTGAGTACTCTTTTTCTCGAATAGTGAAGATATTATTTTCTTCAATTTTGAAATATGGATTTATTATTTTCAATCTATTTATCCTCCAAACCTTCACATATAAGTTTAGTATTCATCTTACTGGCTCTCCTTTTAAGATCTTATCTATAATTCCATGATACGAGTCACTGTTTAAAACACCCCGAAGAATGCTTTTCTTTGGGTTTGAAAACGACAAACTAAGCAGCCACGACTCATATGTTGGAACAGTTTGTATACTTCTGTATTCTGTTGTAAGTCGGTCTCGGTCACGCAACAGTCTCCATTTCATTGCTCCGTGCCACATAAGTTGAGAAACTACACACTCAAAATGAACGTGATGGATGTTTCCTTGTTCGTTATAGATTTTGAACAACTCTTCTATTATTTCTTTATAACTCTTACCCTTAAATTGGTGTAGTAATTTTGAGACACTTGAAAGATCACTAACAATATCCATCTGTCTCATATCTCCATAACTTTCTTCATCCCCTTCTTCATCTTTTTTAATAACTGCAGAACCAGACGTGTGAAATGTACGCAGAACCAGTTGTGTTCCTCTTTCACCAAGTGCTTGAGCAGCAATAACCCCAATAAACCTGCTATGAAGTATTTTGTGTAGATCACCATAACATTTGTGACAAATTTTTGGGCTCCTACATAAAACTGGACTTCTTAGTTGTACTACTTTACCAACAAACTCTCTCCAATTTTCGTTTGTAATTAACTTTAGTTCATGATCCTCAAGATAATATCGGTCAACTAACATTTTGGCTTTCTGTTTACTATCTATGTAAACTTCTAAACAATCTGTTGTTTTACAATCATCAAGATCAAGACTTATTTGTAAGTTTACACAAGTAAATATCAATTTTCTTGAAAGGTAACCAGACGTACCTGTATTTAAAGCTACATCTAGTAATCCCTTTCTACAACCATATGTCGAGTTAAAGAACTCATCTTGGTTAAGTCCTTCTAACAAACTATGTTTGATTGGAGTTTGTAAAATTTCACCATTAAAATTAGAAACGAAACCTCGAGTTAAAATTATCTGTCTTACTTGATCCCAGTTTCCACGAGCGCCAGAGTCAACTAAATAAGAGTACGCAAAATTATCTCTCAAGATTTGTGTAGTATCATTACTCGAAATCTTTGTTAGTTGGTCTCTTATGTTTTCAGGAAGATACATATCTTCTTTAATCTTTTCAGAGTCCTTAAATATACAGTCATCTAAAGACATTGTAGTTCCAAAGAGAGTAGAATATTTGAACCCGATCTTTTTAATATTTTCTAATACTGTTATAGTTGTCGTTGCATCATACTGGGACTTAATATCATTAAGAATCTTTGTCAACTTCTTCTTATTAATACTTTCATTAACCAGAGGAAAATCACTCGGCAAACACTCGTTAAAAGTTTTTATCCCCACGGAAACCTTCTCACCCTTGCACTCAGTTTCATTTTGTAAACTTAAGAACTTGTCTGATGTAAGGTTATATATTCCCAACACAACGTCTTGGCTTGGTGTAGTGGTTAAACTTCCATCGGCTGGGCTACTTAGATTTTTGTCAACAAAGAGTTTATCTCTGATTTCATTCTTCGCTCCCTCTGTAATTGGAATGTAGACTGCCATTTGGTCACCATCAAAGTCTGCATTAAATGGTGGACATATAAGTGGGTGAATTTTAATTACCGAACCTAAAGTAATTTTAATATTGAAACCCAACATTCCAAGTCTATGGAGCGAGGGTTGTCTGTTAAGAATACATACCTCATTCTTTGACAAATTTTCACATACTTTAAACAAAGCTGGTGATTTATGTTTAATACATTCATTAACAAAGTCAATTGCTTTGTTTAATAGTTTAAACTTTCTCGTTTCTAACAGCTTCTTCGCAATGGGAATTTTAAACATTTCGAGAAACATCATGTAGGGAATTGTACACTCGTCTAATCTCAAAGTTGGGTCAGGAACAATTATAGCTCTTCCAGAAAAATCAATTCGTTTCCCTAATATGTTTCCCCTTATTAACCCTTCTTTCTTTGACAATTTGTCAAGAATATGGTGATACAACTCATTGATATCTTTTTGTAGTTGTTTAAAGTAAGAATAAAACAGACTCTTGTTTTGTTGAATTTCAAGGATAGTATTTTTCATTACTTCTTTTTTCGTTAATATCTGCACATAGTATCTGTTAATTTTGTCAACTACTTGATCATTTCTGCTAACGCTTTTTGAAGCTGGCCTTAGATCGGGTGGAAGAACTATTACATATTGTATAAATAAGCTGTCAATGTTATCCTGAACCAATTTCCACCCTTTGAGCCCTTCTTCAGCAAGATTAGAAGCTACTTCAGTTACTAACTTTTGGATTGCTTCTGTTCTTTCCCATGTTTGAATACCTCTTGGAATTTGTTCTGAATTAACAGTTACAACTACTTCTTCTCCATCTATAAACAGAATACTTTTTTCATTTTTCATTAAGTCGTCAATAGCTGACTTCACATCACTTCCTCCAATTTCAACCAACAAATCATAAAATATTGGATTTACTACAGGTATTGGAAGTATGATTTTAGCAAATCGTTTCCTTCTTTCATAACTATTTACAATGTCTACATTACATATTTCGCATTTTCCCCCAGCTCTCGATACACCATAGTATGTCCCACACTGGCACGTATAGTTTCTCACGGGTCCAAAAACTTGTTCAGAAAACAAACCTTCTGGGTGGAACTTTCTTTTCAACATGATCTTGGTTGAAGTAACCTCGTTTAAGTTCTCACAAAACTTGTTAAAGTCCAAAAGTTTGGGCATCGAATTTTTCTCCTTAGTTATTGTTTTTTAAGTTTGTTAGTAATAAACACTGCTATTTCTATAAAATGTTGTTTTACCTTGTTAGAGATTATTTTGTCAATATCTGGAAGAATAGTTTCTATTATTTCTTCTATTTCTTTCTTATTTAATTCAGTTTGAACTGATCGTATTATCTTCTCTACGTTCTCTTGAATCTCTTTTTCAACTGCTTCACTTAAAATTTTACCTTTCATCAGATTTTTCTTCACTTTTTTCTTCACCTAAATCTTTGCTGATTCTATTTTGTATAATTATTTTGTTTTCTTTCCAGAGCTCATCTAATTTGTCTTTTAATAATCTTGAAAGTAAGTCAATAAATTTGTGACCACTTTTTTTCGCTAGATCGTCAACATCATCTAGTACTTCAGTTAATGTTTTTGCTACTTCTTCATCAAATTTTTTTTCAATTTCTTCGTCTTTATTTTCCATTTTACTCTCCATTAGTTTAAAAAAAGCTCTTCCCCAAAGAACGAAACTAAGCAAAATCTCTATATTGTATTTTTTCCAACGGTAAGAAATAACAATAGTCTAAATTAAATGAAGTAAGATAATGTTCTACTAATTCTTTTATCTCTTTACTGAAAGCACATTCTCTTAACTCAGCTGGAATACAAAATTCTTTGTTTTCTGGATCAGTATTCGGGTGAGGTACATCCATAGTTATACTATCAATCTTGTTATCAACAAGTTTAACTTCGTATTTCTTAATAACGTACTTCGGGTCAATACTTGTAATTTCATACAATTTGTCCTTGAGAATCATTCTTTTCGGAACTAGAACTTTCTCTACTATTATTCTTTCAACTTCCACTCAAGCTGCTCCAGTTTCAGGAATTAATACTACAGAATTTTCATGTACATAAATTATGTAGTTAGTAAAAACAAACGGGAAGTTTATCATTGAAACTAGATTAACAATGACGTCATTTCCCGACCTAAGTAAACCTTTCGGAATTGTTTTTACAGAAACAACTCGGTCCCCAACGCACATATTTACATCTAAGTCTGATTTTTTGTTTATATCAAGTATTGGAAACAAACTCTCCTTTAAGTTCACCAATCTCTCTTCTCCCGACTCATGGCCGTAAGCAATGTCATTCGGTTGGTTGACTTGTTTTAAGTAATCTAGTTCAAACTTATTTACTGATTTGTTGTTAACTAAAGTTTTAAAAGTACCATTATAGATTAAGTTCGAAACAATAGATGACGCATATCTAAGATCACCTTTTGTTAATTGACTAATGTATTTTCCCTCATAATGTTTTTTATACTTTACGCTTCTTCTACAGTCGATTATTAAATATCTTGAAGATACAAAGAGTCTAGCGTCTATCAGACTTTTTCTGTCGTATGTAAAATCTCGACAGTCTAAAACTAAGTCACTTTCTGGAAATTTCGTTTTTCCTTCTATAAATTTCTCGTTCAGTTTTATTACTTCTATTTCTTCGTTTTTTGAGTTCACAATTTCAGACAAAGCGTCTGTTTTTAGCTTATCAATATCACTCAGTTCGTAAATCATATTTTTAAGGTTCTTCTTCTCTACTCGGTCATAGTCTACTAAAATCACTTTCTTTAGTGTTCTGAGCTCAGAAATAGCGTCAGCTATATATCCACCAAGAGATCCAATTCCCAAAATGGTAATACAAGGATACATTCCACTCCTTTCGATTACTATTGTTCATGTTTTGCTATCAGCTCCAACATTTCCTCTACATGTTCTAAGAAGAACTCAATTTCATTTTTACTAAGTCTCCCAGCTTTTGAGTAACCAACAGAACCATCTTTTTTCTCAAACATTCTTGTTATTTGTAGTTTTGGTTCGTTATTACCATAAGACATAAGTGAAAACTGGAGACTCTCTTTGTCTTGCTTCATCTCAAACATTTTTATCAGGACATCTTTTTCAGAATCATACGACACACTCTAAACCTCCAATGTTAAAACGGGGGCTAAAGAAACACCCCCGTTCTATAAGTTAGCCAGAAAGAAATCCTCTTTCCGTTTCTGTCAATTCAGGTCGATACGCAGATTTGTACTTAAACATTCTCGAAGTTTCCTGTACTGGGTAGTTGCGCGGAATTTTGTATGTAATTGTCTTTCTCATACTTCCGTTTCTTCGTTCTTCTAAATATGTATTAACTTCAGCGGGAGTGATTCCAATTTCGTCATTTAGTTGTTTTAGTACAGGAGCTACTTCATTATAGAAGAAGTCCGCATCTTCCTTTCTCTTGATTTGTAAAGACCTTCTAACAGATTCATCCTTCCACCGTAATAGATGATTAATTAATCCGGAGTCTGACGCATCTTTTAGCGCTGTAAATGCTCTCCCAAAGGAAATTCCTCTTCCAGTGATTTTAGAAAAGGGGTCTAAAACTGAACAAATTGCTATACCTCTTGATAGAAGTACGTTTTGGTCGTCCAAGAGGAGACACGCGGTAAAAATATTGTGGCAAACTGGCGACTTATGACGATAAAACTTAATCCTGGCTACACCTAACTCATCGAGTTTTTGTTTTATTTTTTCTCTCATTTTATGGAATCCCTTACTGATTGAGTTGGGGATCCCGTTAAGGATCCCCAACAGGTTTAGCAGCCCTTTGAACCAGCAGGCTTTAGAAACTCAAGGTTATCCCCAGACTTCAGGACGTAACTGTCATTAACATGTTCCCCGTTGACAATACCTGAAGCTAGGCTGTCGATATTTAGAACCTCTCTTAGAAAATCGGCTACGGCGCCGACAGATTTCCCTGCAACATCAAAAGCACCAGAAGAGGCACCACAAGAAACCCGAATGGTAGTTGTGGTTTTATCACCCTTTCTTGCATCAGGTTTCGTTAATGTACTCTGGAACGAAGCCTCAATTGCTGTTACACTCGGTGTCTGTACTGGTTCTGGCGCGACACCAACCCGCTCGAGAATCGCGTCAATAATGTCACTTTTCCTTTGCTTACTCATTCCAGGAATAGAAAGTTCATAGACGCACTTTGACCTTAGCTCAGCTACGGTCATACCCTCTAGCTGCACTTTTGAATAATGTCTCATTAATTCCTCCTATTTTGTCAGAATTCTGACTTTTGAATCAGACAACATTGTTAAAATATCAAAATAGACTTCAGAAAACTTATAGTTTTCTTTTACAACAACGTTATAAAATACCCAACACATTAACGTTGCTGCACCAAGGTTTGTAAAATATAACTGCGGTTCTGATTTAGATAATTCCTCGCATGACATCTCTTCAGGTGTTCTATCTCTTGGACTTTGTATCTCTGGGTGATAAGCACCCAGATCTGGTGTTAGATCTCTACCCCCCCTTCTTATATAGATTTGCACGTTCCCGTCGGTAAGTTCGTTCCCACCTGAAATTAACGTAACATCTCGTAGTTCTTTACAATAGTTAGAGACGATGTTTCTCGTTTTGTGATTATCGACTGCTAGCAGTACTATGTCCTTTTCTTTTACTATCTCTTCAATAGTATATGGATTTACAAAACGAGGAATAGCATCAACTGAAATCTGGTCAAACTTATATTTTAAGTCGTTTGCTTTAACTTCAGCTTTGTTCCCTAACATAGAAAACTCTTGTCTTTCATGATTCTTTAGTTCAAAATCATCACCATCAACAAGTGTTACATTTACTTTAACTTCATCTAAGTAGTTTAAAAATCGGAAAATCTTCTCACAGAGAATGGAGCCAATACCCCCCAAACCAATTATTACTACTGAGTAATTTTTCATTTTGAAGTTTCCTTATACGTTATTATACCAATCCTCAACTTCACTGTTGGGAATATAATTGTCTACAAGTGAATCAAATTCCTTTTCCAAATTAAGGCTTAACTTATTGTTCTTAAAAACACATTCTCCACAAGGATTAAACTCATCCTTTTTGACAGAACCAACTTGAACCTCTTTCTCTTTAGTACTTTTAAAAGTACCAGTATAGCCAATTTGGGCTTGCTTTTTCTTAGCTTTTGCTTTTTCTTTGTTTGTTAAGTATATACTAGTATCGTGTATGTTGTGTACAACAAGATAAGAATAACTTTTCTTCACAACATAGTTTAACCACTTTCTGGGGAATGTTCCCTCTTCTTTACTGGCGTTAATAGTATAGCCTAGCTTTGTTTTAACGTACTTTTTGTAGGATTTCTTCCCATGAACTACTTCAAAAGATGGTTTGAACATTGACGACCAGTAAGGGGTATATTCAACTAACTGTATTCCTTCTGTATACTCCCCCGGACTAACTGTAAATCTTACTCCATTTGACATAATTGAAGCTGTAACACTTAAGAAGTCATCAGCTACATCACCAATTGTAATATGTAGTCCATCAAAATGTTTTTCGTCTATATGGTCAATACCAGAGTGAAAAGCTGAAAAGTTTGCGTGACTATGTATTGACCCAATTAAGTCGTAATCTTTGTATGTTATATTTTTAACATAATCTATCCCAGAATAAGCAACTTCTTGGGGTGGTACTTGTAGTATGTATCGTTTTTTCTGTTGGTTGTAATGTAACAAAACAACAGCTTCACTTTTATGAAGTTCATAAATTTCCCTGAAGAACTCTACCACTTTAGCAATCTTCTCACTAGGGATCTTTTTAATGTTCAGATTTGCGGTGGGTTCAACAGCATTGAGAACTGAAATTTTATCTACTGGCGCAATACTCTCCATGATCCCAACTTTTTTCTTTAAGTATATTCCCCCTTTTGCGATAATATAGAAAATGTCATCTTCTGGCATTTCACTTGATCCGTCATTTATAAATACTTTAAACATCGAGTAACCTCCGATCAACTCTGAACCCCATAGAACCTGAGTTCTTTACTGTTTTTGTAAACAAACCATGGAAGTTTGGAAATCCATATACCTTACCAAATTCTTTAAGCTGAGTTTGAGTATATCTAGGAATACACAATCCATACCTATAAGCAACTGCGATACTGTCAAACGAATGGGTGACATTACCCCACGTAAAAGCTTTAGCCAAATCTTCAGAATGGAGTACGTTGAGGTTATTATATCGACCCAGATACACAGTGTAAAGTTTACCCTGACGGCCTTCAGAAACAAACATATCACCGGGTTGATATGTGATGCGACTCGGGTCTAGTGGTGCATGTTCTAACTTCTTCCACATAAGAGAAGACCTTAGAATGGTCTCAAACCCTTCAAGATTAAAAGGCCACAAAGTATAACAGTTAGAGCATAAAATAAGTGGTAGCCCACCAGTGTCAGTTACAAAGCCAATAATAATGTTAGTGTCCTTCATAGGAAAACCCGAAATGCCACTGATCTTTGCCTTTATCTTAGTACCAGCTTTTATTCCAGTATAGTGATTAGTAATTTTACGAACGAGACCGGTGCTGATTCTTCCCTTTGAAAAGTCAATATATGGAATACTTTTCTCTTCATTCTTATGTTTGAGGTTTATAAAAAGGATGTCATTTGAATCTAACATGAATCCTACTATTTGGTTTACCTTTAACATCTGGCTAGGATCCATCCAGTCCGCAACTACTACTTTGTCGCCAACTCTGAATTGTATATCTAAACCGATAGACTTAATTTCAATCTCGTCCTTATTTTTAAGGATATCAGTTTTAGCCACTTCGCGGTTAAACTCGAGCTTCCAGTGATTTTGATGAAGTAAAACTTGGTTGCTTGTTAAGTAAATGGTGTCTGCTACGCCATTTGTAAAAAGATTTACTCCGAGTCTGAATGTAGATACTTGATTAAGACTACCTTTGTCGTAAACGTCGTTTCCATCTCCTCCATCTAAAGAAAGTTTAAAATTATGATGTGTTCCTCCAGAATCTTCTCTAAAAGAAGCAGCCAGATCTCCATATCTTTGAACGTCTATACCTGTAAACTTAACACTTTTAAAGCTTGAGATTGGAAGATTACTACCTTGTGGTAAAGACATAATATAATCTTTATCTTTAATTAATTTAATATCTCTAAAAACAAATTTAGATAGATCAAGGACTTTTGCATCTAAGTTAGCTGCGAGATAATGTCTATTTGACAATTTGACATCTACCTTTCCATCTATGCCCAACATAATTTTTTCTACTTTTTTATAAGTCTTAACTGGATATTCAATTGTAACGACATCATCTACTTGGATTATCTCTCCATTTGGAAGTTTTATAGAAGAGAAAACTTTTGATACATCGAAACGTTCATTTAAGAACTTCATAACTGTCGGTTTTAACTTAAACATGCTTATTTTCTGTTTACTATCTATAACTTGCATATGAGTCGGTGCCGAGCTTCCCGAAGCCAAGAAAGAATATACCCTAACCTCTTTCCCGTTTCCGAACTTAATAGTTTCTCCTACCGAAAGCTCTCGGTCGTCAAGAAATATCGATTCAGAACGACTT
>Ga0209977_10000626_pt1 | contig 14222 bp, 30 predicted proteins | sample SumtaG_2_FD_183113 | JGI IMG/M metagenome (GOLD analysis project Ga0209977, IMG submission 183113) | Deep subsurface microbial communities from Indian Ocean to uncover new lineages of life (NeLLi) - Sumatra_00607 metaG (SPAdes) (version 2) | ecosystem: Environmental > Aquatic > Marine > Oceanic... | reverse complement strand
CCTCTCAACTCGCGCTGTTTTGAAGTTCCACGGGCAGCCGGGTGAGAGGCGGCTGCACGGGGCATTTCCCCACAACAACCTACGAGGTAAGACCATGAGTATAGACACACTGAAACGCAAGGACGGCACGTACAGGCCAGCCGCATACCGCGACATAGCCCACACCGTTGACTGCGGCCACACCGAGCACCTGAAGCGCGACCAACTCACCGTCGCCTGCAGGCCATTCAAAACCAAGGGCACCAACTACCGGGGCGACGAGTGCGAGGTCAAGGCCGTCACCGTGGACTTTTACGGGCCGCACACCGCGAACCCGGAGGACCGCGACACCGACAGCCGGGACTTTATCCTGAGCGGTTACGCCGACCAGTACCTTGAGGCGATCCGGTACATTTTCGAGCGCCTGAACGGCAGCCTCGATACATTCTGGCAGCCGGGTGACAACATCGAGGTATGGGCCAATCAGGCCGAGCGCGAGGGCACCGTACTGGCCGCGATTGGCGATCAGATAATCCTTGAGTACGACATGCCGGGAACTACGAGCCAGTGGGGCTACAACCGGCGCACCGGGCAGTACCGCCATCCGGCGCAGCCGAGCAGCGCGCTCAGGATTGTCACGACAATCGGGCATGAGATGGTCGGCGGCTACACCGCCGTCAGCTACAACCGGGTGCCAAAGAAATGGCTGGCTGCGATCAGGGCCGCCGAAATGACCGACTGGGTCGGCATGGGACAGCGCAGCACAGTGCGAATCCCCTTTCCCGAGGAGGTCACGACATGACTACGGACACTGACCGATTTGAGGACGCCGTTGCATATTGCTGCAAGGGCTACACCGTCGCACCGGGCTGCAGAGGGCCCGAGTGCGAACACGCCGAGGGCGACGAGGAGCACCGCTGCGAGCCGTCATTCTCATGGAGCCAGTGCGATAGCTGCGGCACCACACTGGGCGGCGACCGCGAGCCGGCAACCATGATCCCGCACGACTACAAGGCGGGCGAGGACACGATGATTGACGTATCAATCTGTACCGATTGTGTCATCGCATGGGCCAACGGCGAGAGCCCGGAAACGTGGCAACAGCATCCCGGTGACTCGACATGAACCGGGCACGGCGGCCAGGGGTCAGGTCACGGGACCGCAAGCGCCGAAGGCAGCGCCGCCAGATCGCAGGTTACATATCGGCGCTGCTTGCAATCCTGATAATCGGCGGCTGGTGGAACTGGACAATGTACTCAGCGTGGCAGTGCCAGCAGGTGCCGAATCACTATAGCTGCCGGTGACTCACGGGCTGCCATCTCACGGGATGGCAGCACGGGAATCATCCCAACTACGAGGAGCAAGACCATGAGCAAAGCAATGTTAAAACTGCCGCCATGCACAGGCGGCGACACCGAGCAGGCGCTCGATGTTATCTGGGCCGTGCTGCATGACTATCAGGACCGGGCCATCCCCGGCGATGAAACCCGGCAGGAGGCCCACAACCTACCGCACCATGTAGGCGACTGGAAATACAAGGAACTCTACGAGCTGGCCGACCAGTACGATGACCAGTGGGGCGATATCACGACCGCAATGGCGTGGATTCGCGAGGGCCTTGGCCTGCCCGACGAGGTCGAGGTCGAGAACCGGGAGCCGATCAGGCTGTTTATGTACTGGGGCTATGACTTCCAGCGCTCGGAGTACAGTTTCGACACCGAGGCCGAAAAGCAGGCATTCATGCAGGGAGTAGCCGAGGGCGACGGCTGGCAGAAATACCTGAGCGCCGAGCTGAATGAGTCCTACGAGGTAGTGCATCGCATTGACGGCTACTGGGAAAACCGCTGGACCGATCCCGAGCACGATGACGAGGAGCCGCTCATTTTCGACAACTACACGACCGCCGAGAAGGCGCTCAATGAGCACTTTGCTGATGCCGACGCGGCCAAGCTGGACTACGACCGCCGGGACTTCAACATTGTGCCGGTCGGCCACTTTTGAGGAGGACGATATGAGCAAGCACACCGACGCCGAGTACATCAAAAGCGCCAAGCGCCTGCATGAGAGCGAGGGCGAGGTCGAGATCGACAGCAATGCCAAGGTATCCCGAGGCGACGATCCGGGCGCCTACGTCGCTGCATGGGTCTGGGTGGACGATTACGAGGTAGCCGAGACTGCAACACGGAAAGGGTGACGCACGGGCAGCCGGGTCAGAGGCGGCTGCACGGGAATCATCCCACTACGAGGAGAACAATCATGACAGCGAAAAATCTACCGCCAATGTGCGCAGCGAAACTGCCGAGCACCGAGGAGGGAATCATCATCAAGCGCGGCGAGTCAGGCTACTACCAGCCGCGAGGCGGGCTCGATGTCGAGCGCTACAACAAGCTGCGCGGTGTGACCAAGGCACAGCAAGAGGCGATGTTCGCCGGCTCGATGTTTGGCTGGTCAGTGCCGGCAGCCGATCCGGCCTGCTACCGCGAGAACGGCGATTTCGATATGGACCTGTACAAAGCGGTCAAGGAGGGGGCATGAGTCAGGACTACGACAAAATGACCCAAGACGATCTCGATGGACTGGTACACGACACAAAATCCATCGAGGCCAGCGACATCAACAACGCCGGTCGCGACTACCAGATCGCGTACCTGAACGGCGAGGCCGAGACGCTGGTGCTCAAGGCAGGTGACTCATGATAGTCAATGACTGGGTAGAGCACCGCGAGGATGGCCACGTTTACAAGCTGGTGCCAATCAATGCCGACGCCCCGATCCGCTACTGCCTGCTGTGCAATGCAGACTACACCGCAGACCACGCCACGCAGGGCCAGCTTGAGGCCGTCCTGAGCGACGGTATCGAGGCGGTGCAGGGAGTCATCGACAACACCGGCGACAAGGGTGCCATGCACCGGCTTGAGGACTGGGCGACCAGTGCGGCCGACGATCTGCCGCAGATTGACGCCCCGGAGGAGAACAACGTCGAGGTATGCCAATCGGCGTTTAGTCACTTCGATGAGCTGTGCGCTTTCGCCAAGGAGGTAGCAGCGATGCTGGACTGTGATCCCGCAACAATCGTTAAGTCGATCTGACGGTGACTCACGGGCTGCCCGGTCAGAGCGGGCAGCACGGGAATCATCCCGCAACTACGAGGAGCACGACCATGAAAAATGCAGACCTGAAAGTAGACGGCAACAAGCTGACCATCACCGTGGACCTGAGCAAGGATCACGGGCCGAGCAAGAGCGGCAAGACCATCATTATCGCGACCAGCTCGGGCAACAAACCGATAGAGGGCACCGACGCCGTGATCGGGCTCAATATCTACACGAAACGGTGACTCACGGGATGCCCGGTCAGAGCGGGCATCACGGGAATCATCCCAACACCTACGAGGAGTAGAAATATGAACGACTACCAAGAGAGAGAGGCGGCCAGGGGCCGGAAATTTGCCCGAGAGCTGGCCGCAATAGCGGTCGAGCTTGGGCCTGACTGGTCAGTTAGACCGTGGAGCGGAGACGGATCGGCGCCGCGCTGGCGCGAGCTGTCAGATCGGACCTGCTGGCGGGTTATCTGGTGCCACCAGTACAGCGCCGGCTGCCAAGAGCGCATCGAGTTCAAGGCATCGAACTGGGCCCACTACACCGACGAGTCAGGCAGGGATTATCAGGTCTATCCGCATGACCTGTACCCCAAAGAAGTGACGCCGACCTGCACCGCAGCCGTAGGCCGGGACGCCAAGGCAGTGGCCAACCAGATCAAACGGCTGATGCCCGAGTATGACCGCATCTGGAGCCTGTGTGCCAAGCGCGCCGAGGAGTCAGGCGACTACTACGCCAAGACCAGAGCGGCCATCAAGGCGCTTTGTGAGGCGACTGGCAACGAGTACAAGGACGACTCGACCTATCACAGCTATTTCCTGCGCGAGCTGCCCGGTGAAACCGTCAGCGTCAAATTCAATTCGATTGGCGCCGTCGAGATCAGCCTCGACAACGAGGAGATGCTCGCCGTGATCCGGCTGCTTTACAGCATCAGGCAGAACAAGGGCCCGAAGTGCGGGCACTCGGCCTGCAGCCAGAACTACATCGACACGGGCGAAAATCAGTGTGTCGAGGGAGAGGCGCTATGAGCTGGATATACATACTGTCGGAGGACTTCCGCGAGGAGGGAGTCAGGCACCGGCTATGGACAGTCGGATTCTACAAGCCTGATGGCAAATTCGAGTCGGAATCAGATCACAGCAAGCAGGAGGATGCTGCCAGCCGGGTGCATTATCTGAATGGCGGCATCAAGGACGGCGGCCAAGGAGGCGGCGTGTCGGTTGAGCTGATCGAGCCATGAGACGGCGCATCAGGATGCAATCGCGCTACCCGCACTGGAAGGTGTTCAGCCATTCCGACGAGTATCTGGCTGCCTGCCACTATGCCGAGGACGCCGCCGCAGTTGTGGCGGCCCACGGACCCGGCGCGCAGATCAGGTGGGGCCATGCGGTCAAAGACAAAGTCTGGACGGACGGCATAGACGGATCGGCCGGCGAGAGCTACGACTACTGCGCTCAGGTCTGCCACGCGGGGCTCGAGAAAATCAGAGAAAGGGAGGGCTGGACTTGAAGCCAGACGCATCAAAGTATGACCCGCGACCTGAGTACCTTGCCGAGCTGATCGGCTCGACAGGGCTCACTCAGGCCGCGCTTGCGCGGAAAATTGGAGCAGACGAGCGAACCATTAGGCGCTGGCTTACTGGCGAAACCCGGTTCAACTACCGGGATCAGTTTGCCATCGAGTGCCTTGTCTTATCGGTCTGAATCAGACCTTGAGGGCCGGCCGTATCCACTTCGGTCGGCACTCTGATAATCCCGAGACTGTCACCCCGCAGCACCAAGCAATCGCCCGGATTGAGGTGAGTGTTCAGGCCGCCCCATGCCTGTAGCAATAGCTGGTCGCCATCCGGGATGCAGCGGCACTCAAAATCCTTGATGAAATCCTGCATCTCATCCCAGTTGTCACATTGCCACTGGACATTCGGCAGATCGGAGAGCTTCTTGGACATCAGGCAGACTCTAAGACGGATCGGCGCACTTTACTCTCTGCCGATCTGGCCGCACATGAGAAACGGATCAGCGACGGCTACACCGCCTGACTGGCGAATTCTCAGCGCCTTGAAATTGCCGGCAAAGTAATAGATGCCGCCGGCTACCGTGACCAGCACCCGAGTTCCGGGCGCGGTTGACTGCTTATCCTCGAATGCAATCGGCACGGTGAAATTGACGCCGTCGAGGCTGGCCAGGGCGTCCATCACACCGGCGCTGGACTGGATCGCGAATTCATTGAACCGCTGCACATCATCCAGCTCGATGACGACAGAGGCGGCGCCAGTACCGGGAATGCCGACAACCTGTAGGGTGCCGGCGCGAGCGTTCGGAGTTCCTACCAACATGATTTTTCTCCCTTAGTTTCTGGCGATCTTGCCGCAGATCAGTCTGGCACCGGAAGGGCCGCCGAGGACACCGCGCACTTCCATAGCCTTGTAATTGCCGAAAATGTAATAGATCAGGCCAGTCGAGGCCGAGATAACCCGAGTGCCCGGTGTGGTTGAGTGCTTATTTTCGAGCGCAATCTGCGCGAACGTGACGCCATCGAGACTGGCGAATACCTCGAATATGCCAGCCTCGCACCACATCGTAAATTCATTGAAGCGCGAGACATCATCGAGAAAAATTGACGGATTGCCGCCGCCGGGTGCATCTACGCCGATAACTGTGAGCGTGTTTCCACGATCATTGGGAGTGCCTACGATTGCCATGATTTCATCCTTGGTCTGGGTGCCAATGTGAGCCGATCAGGCGCTCAGGAGCGTCCCGATCAGTCAGGATGCGACGTACCTCGCCGCACACCATCCAATACTTTGGCCAGACCGGATTCATTAAGACGGATCGGCTGGTCGAGATGGTGATTGTGCGGTCGCATGGTTCAGTTCTATCCATTCGTTGCGGGTGTCTATTGCCACATTTCCGGGCAGATTGTACTCAGGCCACGGATCGGCGGCAAATCTCTTGAGCAGGTAATTCTGGATCGGCAGCAGGATCTCGCGCTCATCTCCAAAATGATCCTCGAATAATTTGCGGCCATTGGCCAGGGAGGGCCCGTATTCCAGCGTCATCCAGTCGGAGCGCTTGCCCTTGTGGCAGTACGAGAAATGATGCCAACCGCAGAGCCCCAGAGTCGCGTGATGCCCGATCCGGCGCCCGCGCTCGGTGATGTGCTCGATGCTGGCATGGACATCCATGTAGCCACGGAGCAGGCAGCACAGGCAACCGCAGTGCGTTTTGATAATCAGCATTCGGCGCCGATCCTTGGCCCGGATCGGCTCAGTCTCGCCTACCACCGGGACAGCAGCGCAGTGCGCTCCAATGTGGTCATCGGCCGCGGGCGAGCTGGTCGCTCCATGCCGGCGGTCATGTTTTTGATCTTGGCGATTGGCACCCCGGTAATCTCAGCGATCTCCGCGAGGATTTTATGGCTTTGAGTGAATAGCTCGATGACCAGCTCGCGCTGCTCGAGATCGATCAGCTCATTGCATGTGGTTTTGCGTGACATATCAATACTCCGTGACAGGCTGGCCCATAGCGTCCATGAGCGCCCGTTTTATTTTGTAAACCTCCGTGCGGTGCCCTGATTGCATCTTGACATCCTCGATCACGAAACAGTCATCCCGCGTATCCCGGTACGTGAAGTCAGCGACATACGTGAGCTGGCGCCCTTTGTGGTAGCGCTTGGATTTAATCATGATCGGGATGCCGCCGACCTCAATCGGGAATCTGGGATGTACGGTGAGGCTGGCGATCTCGCCGGCCCGCTGCAGCAGCAATAACTCGCAATATCGCACGTACTCGCGCTTTGAATCGAGCACCGTGCCATCCGGGTGCTGATGGCGCTTGATGTTGCCGTATCGTTTCATGATAGTATCCCCTGGTGCCGGTCGTCTGACCGTCTTTTCATGGGTTTGCCGATTTGTGATTCTCGGCAGCCGGCCGGCCAATTTCCCGCCTCACCATCCCCCTGATGATCGCCAGCGCCGTGTCATATTCCGGCATTTCCCTTATCTCGTCGGCAGCCTCGCCCGTGTAGAAACTATCCCGAAACCACGGATTGAGTTTGCCGCCATATTTGACGATGCAAATGGTCATCAGTATGGCCATTCGATCAGCGAGCAGCGCCACCCTGCTGTTTTTGCTTCCACTTGGCATAAGCTATGTTCCTCGATGTGATCCAGTTTGTTACCCGTTTACTTGGCGGGATCGCCGCCAGATTGACCCAGTGACCGGGCGGCCAGCAGCCTACTTTTTTGTTGAATTGTGAGCGGGCCCAACCGTCCGAGTATTTTTTCTCGCGCTGCTTGTGCAGGAGCATCTGGAAAAAGACCTCATGCGACGGCCAGCCCTCGGGCAGCCGCTTGACCATGTTGCGCCCTATCGGCACCAGATCGTCCTGAGTGGCCGCGACATCGCGCTTGGAGTAAGGCACTTTCCAGCCGCATTTCGGGCACACGCGGCGCTGTGAGAACAGGTGGCCGCAATCCTCGCAGGTATGCACGGTCGGATCAGGCTCGCCTGACTCCTCGCGCTTTGACCAGTTTTCGCAGGCTTTCTTGCCCTCATCGAGGCGCCAGCGGAACAGGTCGTCGGCCATGCCCATGTCCCGGACGTTGCCGGCATGATCGAGCACCATGCAGGTTTTGAATCTCGGATCGTTTTGATCCTTGATGACTTCGCCGGCCTCATCGACCGCCGGCCGCATTCCGCGGCCGATCATCTGCAGGTGCAGCACGATGGACTTGGTCGGCCGGCATATCTGGATGCAGTTGACCGAGGGCGCATCGTAGCCGTAGCTGGCGATCCCCACGTTGACGAGAACCTGCACCGCCTGAGACTTGAATAGGCGATTGACCTCGTCCCGCTCATCCTGATCGAGCCGTGTATGGAGTGCCGCAGCCGATACCCCTACAGCTTTGAAACGGTGGGCGAGCATCTCCGCGTGAGCGATATCGACTGCGAACACAATGGTATGGCGATCACTGGCCAGCCTGAGCCAGTTATCGACGGCGTCACCGACGAGGATCACGCAGGCATCCGAGAGCTTCTTGACCTCGTAATCGCCGCGCCTGATCTTGATGCCGTCGAGGACCGGGGTTTGACCCCCCCAGTATTCGACCGGCGCCAGCCAGCCCTCGGCCATGAGCTGCCTGACCGTGGTGACATGCTTGATAGTGGTGAAAAAGCGCCCAAGGCCCTTGCCAGTCATCCGTGCGGGAGTGGCGGTGTAGCCATCTACGATGGCCTTGGGCGCGTAGTGCTCGAGAATCCCCAGAATCTTGGGCGCCATCGACAAGTGAGCCTCATCGACCAGCACCCGCCTGACATTCGGGAACCAGAAATGTGATCGCTTCACTCGCGAGATCAGCGTCGGCCAGGACACCACATGGATTGGGCGATCCTGCCGCCATGACTCACCCTCGCGCTTGGCGCGGAGCACCGCGACATTCTGCTCGCCGCATACCTCGCCGGTGATGCCCTGAGTCTGGGTAAAAATTTCGTTGCGCGGCGTGAGGATCGCCGTCTGGTCGCCGCGGGCCAGCTCGCGAGCTGCCACCATTGCCTGAATGACAGTCTTACCGGAGCCGGTCGGCGCGCAGTGGATCGGCCGCATTTCGCTGCCGTGGTTCATGGCGTGGTTTACGTCATCGAGCTGGTACGGGCGGTCCTCAATCATCCTCGTCGCCCCACTGCTGGCAGGCCCAGTCGTAGATGCCAGCCTTGCAGGTTTGGCAAAAGGCGAAAGGGATCAGGCCGATAAAGCCTGCGACACCCTCAAATGCCTCATCGAATTCGACACCGCAGATCGAGCACTCAATCATCCGGGACCGTCATTGCGAGCAGCTCGTCAATCGCCGGGATCAGTTTCTCGCGAGCATCGTAGTCGGCACAGTCGCAGACTATCGGGAACATCTCGCGCAGCTTGTGGCGAATATCGTGGTAAACGTGCTCGGTGATGGTGCGGATCAGGATTTTGTGCTGGTAGTGGCGGGACAGCTCATGGGTGTTGCCCGGAAAATTCACAAAGCGGGCGCCGAGTTTCAGCTCGAAAGTGTAGCGCTCTTGCTCCTGCCCGTGCTCCTCCGCGATCTCAGAATACTCCTCCTGAATCACCACCGGATTCGGGGCATAGACGCGGCCAGTCTCGCGCCTCACGGGCTCACGGACCAGCTCCTCGATCAGCTTAGTTTTCATTTCGATAGGCCAGTACGGCATGGGCGCACCATGTCGAGATGTATTCCAGATCGGCTACGTCATCAGGTGTCAGCTCGAGCTTGCGGGTATCGTCGCCGCCATAAGGCAGGGCTTTGACCAGCGATGCTGCCTGCCGCAGCTCGCCGCGCTCGACCTCCTCCTGTGTCGGCTCGGGCTTGGTCGGCCGCACATCCTCGTCAGTCATTTCCTCGGGCTCACCGGGCTCGGAATCGACCTCGCTGGCAGCGGCCAGGGTATCCCGCCGGCTGATCCGGTTGACCGCCTCGCGGGTGATGCCGACGATATCAGCGATCTCCTGCTGAGTTTTCTGGGCCAGCTCAGGATCGGCCAGCGCCATCTTGACCGACTTAACCTTATCGGCATTGGTCATGCGCAGGCCGTGGGCCCGGTTCGCCTGCAGGGCAAACTCGAGCGCATCGTGCATGTCGCCTACGCGCAGATCGACCTCGATCTCCTCGATGCCGGCATGGATCGTGGCGTACAGGCGGTGATGGCCGTCAGCCAGAATGTAGCGCTGCGATCCATCCTCCGCGAACACGACGACAGGTGGCATCTCGGCACCGGTTTCGATCTCCTCGCGGTACTGGTCAATGGTGTCATTCGACAGCTTGGCCCGGACCTGCGTGGCCTCGGTGGCCTCGATGTTGTCGCAGAACATTTTCATTTCGACTTCCCCTTGGCCGGCTTTTCCTCCTCCGGGAGTAGCTCCTGCTGCTTGTTGAAAAAATCCTCGAGTTCCTTTTCCTTGTTGTTGGTGATCGCCGTGATCGCCTTGTCTTTCATGGTTTCGGTGCGACCGCCGGCAGCGATTAGCAGCAGGTCGCGCTGCTGCAATCCGGGTATGCGATCAGCCAGCTTGGTGGCCTCGGTGGACAGCTTAACGGTCATCATCGTCAGGTCAGTCTCGGCCTGCTTGCGCAGTCTTTTTCTTAAATTCATGTCTGTTCCTCAGTTGATAGTTGGAAATTATGCTGCTCAATCTGGTGCAGGATTTCTGCGACCCGATCCAGACCGACAAGATGTGAGTAAGTCACAAAAAAATACTCCCATCGTGGCTGAGCCTTTGATCTGATGTAATAAAACCAAGCCACCGCCTGCTTCTTGGTGGGCTCCTTGTCGAACACTACGCAGGCCGTGACCTCCGATAAAACGATGATTTCCTTGACGGCGAATGTCTCGCCGGCATGGTTGCCGCCTCGGGCTTTATTCGAGAATGTCAGGGCAACATCCTCGGCCTTGGCAAGCAATGAATTGGCCATCTGCTTTTCCATCAGGCGTACTCCCGGCCCTTCCCGCGTCGGAGCGGTAGGCTTCCCTTCTCGCATCGTTGCCGTATCGGGACCGGGATCGAACGGTCGGCCGTGGGACCTACCCCGGATTTTTCTCGGTCTGAGTTTCGGTAAGACCTCTCAAAAACGCCGCTGGTTGCGGCAAGGTCTTGGCAGAGGCACAACATCTTGTGGTAAGGTGCGCGCATCTGGAGAGACTGGGTAGCCGAACCAGATAACGAAGCCTCGGACTTGCAAGGGTCCGGGGCTTCACCGTTTGAGAGTAGCGAAATCATCAGCCCTTGTCACGCACTCCCAACTCCCACCGCTCATGGCACCACTGGCACTGCTGCTGCGTGGCCGAGCCGTCGCCATCGGGAACCACAGTGAATCCCTGACCGCCGCAATCCTCATCCGGGCATTGCGCATGTAGCAGCAACAGCAGCGCCTTTTTGAGATTCTCGCGCAGCTCCTCCACGGTCATGAATTCGGGATCGGTCATGTCGGAATCCCCTTTTTCTGGGCCTGAGCCCGGATGTGATTGACCAGCCAGGACGAGGCGCTAACGCCGTCCCGCTGAGCCAGCTTGTAGAGGGCCGCCAGCTCCATCGGAGACAGGCGCATCTGGAACTTCTTGGTTTTGGTTTTCATAGGATTGACTGTACTGACAAATGTATGGACAATCAACCTCACATACGCGAGGAAAAAAGTTTATGCCCAAAATGGAATGCCATATCTCTGACGGCCCCCAAGAGCCCGAGGATCTACTCACCTACGAGGAACCCGAGATGAATGAAATACCCACAGATTATGACGGTGGAGACACCATCGCACCCGCCCCCAAGCATGTTATCGAATACAACATCACCGACGCTGCGCTGGCCGAGCTGGCCGAGAAGCACAAGGATGTTGACGCGCACAAAGACTACGACGCTGCCAAAGCAGCGGCCAAGGAATGCCAGCAGCTCCGCAGCGGGCTCGAGGAGAAACGAGTCGAGCTGAAAAAGGATGCACTCGAGTACGGTCGCGCCGTCGATGGCGAGGCCAAGCGCATCAAGGCTGCCATCGTCAAGATCGAGCAGCCCATCAAGGACCAGATCACAGAGATCGACAACGCCGAGAAAATCAAGGAGCAGCAGCGCATCGAGAAAATCGAGGCATCGCTCCAAGTGCTCAGGGCCTACGGCACTGACACCGAGGACCGGACGCTGGCCGAGCTGCAGCAGTGGCAGGAACAGCTCAACGAAATGGAGATCACCGAGGAGGAGTTTCAGGAGCACCGCGAGGCAGCAGTCGGCGCCAAGGCCGAGAGCGAGTCACGCCTGCGCATCGCGATCACGCGCAAGCAGGCCGCCGAGGAGGAGGCAGCGCGCCTCGAGCAGCAGCGCAAAGAGCAGGCCGAGGAGCAGGAAAAGCTGGACGCGCAGCGCAAGGAAATCGAGGAGGGCCAGCGCAAACTGAAAGAGCAGCAGGAGGAGCAGGAGCGCAAGGCCGCCGCAGAGCAGGCCGAGAAGGATGCCGAGCGCCAGAAGGAACTGGATGCACAGCAGGCCGAGCTGGACAAGCAACGCGAGGAGCAGGAAGCCAAGGAGCAGGAGGAGCGAGAACAAGCAGAGGCCGAGGCAGCAGCAGCCAGGGCGCTGGAATTAGCGCCTGACAAAGAGAAGCTGGAGCGACTGGCCAACATAATCGAGGCGACCGAGCTGCCCGAGGTCGAATCACAACAAGCAGTGGATGTCATCAGCTACGTGAAATCAGAAATCAAATCGATAGCCAACAACATCCGACACTACGCTGGAGAAATGGAATGAGCAACGACCAAGAAACCCCGGAACAGGCACCGCCGTACAGCAATCTGGACCTGCCCATCAAAATGGATCAGGAAATGCTGTCAAACCTGATCGCATCAGGCATGGCGCCACGCGCCGAGCTATACAAGGCGCTGGCCGCAGCTCAGGGACTCATCGAGTCGGCCAAGGCGACAGAAACCGCTGATGCCGGCAGTTACCAGTTCAAGTATGCCGATCTGGCAGCCTGCCTCGATGTGATCCGCAAACCACTGTCAGAGAATGGCCTGTGCCTGATCCAGCTACCCTCGCTGGACGAGGGCGAGGTACACATGCAGACGATACTGGGCCATGAGACTGGCCAGCAGATTTCATGCAGCATGAGTATGCGCCCGGAGAAGGGCGGGCCCCAAGCTATCGGCGCCGTGATGACATACCTGAGACGGTACAGCCTTTCGGCCATGCTCGGTGTCGCCCAGTACGATGACGATGCCGCCGCTGCCACCAAGGGCGCCGACGAGTACGACCGCCTGACCCCGCGGGACATTGACGAAATCCTGCAGAAGGCCGACGAGCTGTTTGACGACAAGGCTGATTTTGTCGTGGAGCAGATGGTCACGCTGGTATTCAACAAGAAGCATCTGGCTGATGTGCCGGCAGACCAGCTCGGCACGGCACTCAAGCGGCTCAAGAATACCGCCGACCGCGAGGCTAAGAAGGCCAAGGATGCCGAGAAGTCACCAGTGGCCAAGCCGAAGCCCAAGGCCAAGCCGAAGCCGAAGCCTGAGACAGATCAGGACGGCCTGCCCCCGGTGTCACGGCAAGAAGCCGAGGAGCGGGAGCCCGGATCGGACGACGAGTAGTGGAGTGCCGCATAGTTCAGGTCGAGCAGGGATCAGACGAGTGGCTCGATCTCAGGCGCACCCGCATCACGGCCTCCTGCCTGAAAAAGGTCATGGCCAAGAAAGACACCAAGGCCTACACCGGCTACATGCAGGAGATCGTGCTCGAGCTACTCGGCAATAAGAACGTCGAGCAAACGCCTGAGTGGGCCCGTGAGGGCCGGGAGATGGAGCCCAAGGCCTTGGCCGGCTACCAGTGGAGATTCGAGCAGCAGCTCGAGCACAATGTTTTCCTGATCCACAAGGAGCACGACTGGCTGGCGGCCTCGCCTGATTTCTTGCACATGCCTGAGTATGACGAGGGCGGCGAGATGAAAATTCGCAAGCTCTACAAAAACTACCGGACGACCGTGGCCAACTGCGAGCAGTACAAGGGCGAGACTCGCTGCATTCCCGCGGCCGACCGGCATCAGGTTCAGGGTGCGATGTGGATGACCGGGTACAAGTTTTGGTGGTACGTGAATTACTATATTGGCGACGACCTGGAGGGCGGGCAGGTGCAAAAGATTCACCGCATCCCGGTGCCTCGAGACGACGAGCTGATCGAACGCATGGAGGAGCGGGCCATCGAATTCATGAAAGAATGTTACGAGCGAGCGGAGCTGGAATATGAGTCAAGATAAACCCGAGGATGACGGCCTTGTACGCAAGGAAATATACCCATGCCCTTGCGGCCAGCAGCCAGTGGCCTTGATGTGCGAGGTAGACAACACCCGAAAGCGCGGCAACGTATTCGGAGATTGCTGCGGCGAATGGCAGGTCGAATTCAACAACAACTACACCCAAGACAAGGACAAAATGGCAGAGCGGGCGCGCAAGGCATGGAACGCGGCGCCGCGGCCTGACTGATTTCCTCGTAGGAAACGGCCCCCGCCGGCCGCACTGCTGAAATGGCGGGAGGAAAGGGCGCATACCTGCGCCCTTTTTTTTGCGCAAGTGTAACTAAGTTACATCTGGGGCCCAATGGACTGGTGCGAGACTAA
>Ga0209977_10000625_pt1 | contig 14227 bp, 22 predicted proteins | sample SumtaG_2_FD_183113 | JGI IMG/M metagenome (GOLD analysis project Ga0209977, IMG submission 183113) | Deep subsurface microbial communities from Indian Ocean to uncover new lineages of life (NeLLi) - Sumatra_00607 metaG (SPAdes) (version 2) | ecosystem: Environmental > Aquatic > Marine > Oceanic... | reverse complement strand
ACTCGCCGAAATATTTCAAGGTTGTTTACAACTTGGATGTACATCGGCAGGAGATGTCCCAATCGGAATTTCAAACGATCGATATGCTAGAATTCTGGAAGGGTATGAGGATATATATGGTGAAATTCCAATCCGTATTCGGAATATTGCATTTCCATTTTCCATCGAAGAATCCGAAAACATGTTCAGTGAATTTGAACTGGAAAATCCACTGAATAAAATCAAAAGTGGTGCAATCAAATGGATCACCGACGGAACGGCTCAAGAACCGTGGATGTGCTTAAGGGAGGATTATTCAGACATACCTGGATGGCGAGGAATTTTCAATTTTTCTACTTCTGATCTAACTCGCATCATCCGGGGGACATATTACAGTGCCAATCCAAAGAAGAAACAACTGGAATTTCACTGTCAGGGTGATGGTGCGCTTCAAAAAGTTATGGATGCTATGTCCGAAACTGGACATGATTTTATCTGGAAATATGTGTATAGGACGAGAATTGTACATGCCGATGTGATCATGCCGGATCAGTATGATGATATTAAATCAAAGGGATTGTATATAATGAAAATCCCCAATCAGAATATCCGAGCGGCCATATTTGCCCAACGATTAGGACTGGAGCGGTATCAATATGCTCAGTCCGTAAAGACCCTTATCGATGAGGGTATTAATGTAGTCTTTTGCCCTGACGCATTAGGTGGAGTCGGAAATCCATATCTGGATATCAAATTGGCTGTTTTACATCCAAATCCGGCTGAAGCTGTTTCTGTTGAAGAGGCAGTTTATGCGTATACTAAAATGGGTGCCAAGTCCGAATTTATGGGTCACTTAAACGGATCGATTAGTGTTGGAAAATTGGCAAATATTGCCGTACTTTCCAGTAACATTTTTGATCCAATGAATCTTCCCACACTTGAAAATACATTCAGTTTATTAACTATGGTTGATGGTGAAATCCTTTGGAATGCTGGTCTATAATATAGTAATAATGTTTTAAAATTTTGATCGGGACGGATCTATTGGAGGTTATGAAAGGGAGGTTAAAAAATGCTTGACGTATCTGGTGATATTCTATTAATTGAAGAAGGAATTATTTGCCATCAGACAAACTGTTTAGGAATGATGGGAGTTGGTATTGCCCTACAAATTAAAAATAAGTGGCCTCATGTTTATAATGACTATGTAGATTTTTGTAAAATGATCTCTGGAGCTACCCATGCAGATTCATTACCACTCTTAGGATCAATTTATGTATCTAAGGCTTCCCCACGAATATATGTTGCCCATGTTTTTGGACAACAAAAAATTGGTCGTGGAAAATTGACATCATATGATGCAGTTGACTTATCATTATATAAGTTAAAAAATAAAATGAGAAAGTCCTTTGGCGACCATTACCAACATGTTGATGTAGACTTTCCAATATTTTTCCCAAAACTCATGGGATGTGGATATGGTGGTGGGAAATGGAAAATATATCGATCAATAATCGAGGAACATTTTCCTAGAGGTACGATTGTTCATTACGAAAAAAATAGAGTACCTAAAGCGGGAGTGTTTCGACAATTATTGGAAAGGAATCCTCGACCATGGGATAGTTCTCCAATAAATAAATATTCATTTTGAAGAAGTCTTAATTAAATATTGACGGTAAAGGAGAAATATTATTATGATTCACGTAGAAGGTAAAATATTAGACGAAGATTTAACATTTGATGTTAAAAGTCCCGAAATCTGTCACAAGGTCATAAAGGCACTTCATTCCTTTAAGCCTTTGGTTATTATTTCTGATGATTCAGATGAGAATAAAAGTTCATGTTCAAAAGAATGTCCTGGATGTCCAGTAAAAACTGAAAAAGTAAATGAATAATTTAAGGTCTTGTAATGGAATCTTATTTCATTCAATCAATCCGATAATGTAGGGTTTGAATCCCTCTGGGGCTACCAAATGGGGAAGGTAATGGGGTTATAGCTCAAAGGGTTGAGCAACTGCCTTGCAAGCAGAAGATTGCGGGTTCGAATCCCGCCTTCTCCACCATTTTAGATTCCTTAAATAAAACTCTTGGATTATACGAATCAAATTAAAGAATAAATAAATTTTAGGAGGAATTACATCATGATTGATGCATTTAAAATTTTATTTCTTATTATTTGGGCAGTCGTCGGTGTATTTTATAGGATACATCTTGATGAGCAAGGAATTGAAATATCTGAAGAGAAAAGTCGATTTTTGACCATTGTAAGTGGACCTATTATTTGGATATGGGATATTATCTGGTTTATTATTTCGGGATTTATACCCTTATTCAAAGTTTTTGATAAGTGGGTCAAAACAGATGATGCTGGAGGATTGAGTGAGAATTAGTTGAACTAAATAATTCATCATATATTTTAAATTAAAAATATGGGACTGTGGTCTAATCTGAAGTAGACATCTGATTGTTAATAATCAAATGATTCTAGGAGGAATGATGATAATATTATTTTCAATTTTTACCATATTGGGAATGTTTATATGGCTGATTGAGATTGTTGATGAGAGATGCCTAATTAGTGATCCATTTTTTCAAGATATTAAAAAGAGAAAAATCGTGTGTTTCTTATTAGGTCCTGGAGCGTGGACTGCCGAATTGGTAAAAATCACAGTGTACTGGATTAGTGATTTATTAACTCCTTTATTTGATTGGCTTCAATCACCCAAATGAAATTAATTCAGGAGGAATGAAGAAATGTTGAATGTATTATTTATAATTTTTGTAATAATTGGATCTGTGACATGGATAAGTGTATTGGTTGATGAAGCAGATAATTATAAGGAATATAGGTTTTTCAAAAGCACACGCAAAAGAGAAATTGCATGTCTCATATTAGGGCCTGGAGCATGGGTTGTTGAGCTGATAGGAGTTCTAATAATCAAGACTTGTGATTTAATATCTCCTTTACGTAAATGGTTGCAGACTGGGGATGATGAATAAGAATTGTTGATGGTATTATTTATAATTTTTGTAATAATTGGATTTGTGACATGGATGTATGTATTATTTTAGATTGAATCATATTTATTTATATTGATTATAAATCCCGAATCCCGATCTAAATTTATTGATTAAAAATTTTTTAAAAAGGAAGAACATTTATGAATAAAATGAAGAAAATTACATCTTTAATTGCAACATTTGCGTTGTGTTTAATCTTATTCGGTGCCTCAATTTCGAACGCTGAATATGTTCCTACAAACGATTATTTTCCATTAACGGTGGAAAAAGCAGAGCAGGCTTGGGAAGATGTTCGGAGTCAGCATTTTGAAGTAGAGTTTCCAAGTGATACGTGGGCCAACAAAGTCAAGGTGATTTTGACTACTATGGACATGTCAACAAATAATTATGATTATTTTCGGGAAACATATGATCTAGACGCGTTGGAAGCTCCTGTATTTTTGGCTTCTCCGGCTAAACCGACAGGTGTAGATTATAAGGCTGACGAATTTCCCTGGACTATTCCAGATAAGATTTATATAAATAAGAACATTCCTTTATATTGGATTATGAATAAGGAAGTTCTTGATGGAATGGATGATGATGATACACTTCGCGGGTTTATTATGCATGAGATGGTCCATATGTATGATTGGCGACTTGACAAAGGATTTACTGAATATACATCCTCGGATATCGGATTACCCAATCGACATCCACTTGGATATACTGGAAGAGAAAAATTAGTTGATGCATATCTTTTTTGTACAAAATATGGGGATGCTGTCATCCCTATGTACAAGTTCACTCAATGGGTATCTGAATTCCTGTGTCCATATTTTGCATCGATGGGGTGTGTTGATGGAAAAATTCCTGTAGAAGGTCATCCTCATATTGATTATATGACAGTTCAACAAACATGGGACGGTAATGATATCAAACGATTCTTTTTCCGACCAATTGAATATAGTTTAAAAAGAGAAAGAATGACTAATCCAGATGCACAACCGTGTGATATTCTGGATGAAGTCACATGTGATGCATACAATTATTTAATGAATAACTAGATTTAAGTTTCTGATCGGGATTCGGAAATTAAATTTGCTGGTGTGGCGGAATGGTCTACGCGCATGATTTAGGATCATGTGGAGAAATCCTGAGAGTTCGAATCTCTCCACCAGTACTGAAATAAAACTGAAACAAAGCCGATATGGTGGAACGGTATACACGCATGTTTCAAAAACATGTGGAGAAATTCTGAAGGTTCAAATCCTTCTATCGGCATTTAAATTTCTTGGAGGTTAAATTATGTATGGATTATTAGATTGGGTCGATGACTTTGAAAATCGACCATATGATGAATTGATTGAATGTGATTCATTAAGAGAGGCTAGAAAACTGAAAAAAACAGAATATCCAAATGGTCGAGTAATTGAATATAAATATATCTATGATGACTAATATGTGGACTAAAGCCGGTGATTGGAGATACCAGTGAATTTTGATGAAAAATTATATGAAGAATTAATGGAAAAAACAAAACTTGAAATTAAACACTTAAAATTTTTTCATTTATGTTTAAAATATTGTATATGTCCGAATTGCCATAATCAACTTAATATGTTAGATTCAGATACTACTGGTTGTGTTGGTTTTAAATGTTGTCACTGTGATTTTAATTTAAACAAATATATACCTATCGAAATTACAATTGATTAATATTCAGTTGTCTATGATGACTAATGCGGATATGATAAACAAATTCAATAAATGTGGACCGAAGCCGGTGGGTAGAGCAGACGAGCATGACGTCTAGAGGTAGAGTTGCGACCTGCTTGAATCGCAGTGTTAATGCGAATCTACCCTTTACCATTCTGGAATATTAAATACGCCCGTATCTCAGCGGATTAGAGTACTTGGTTGCGAACCAGGTTGTCACAAGTTCAAATCTTGTCGGGCGTACTATAATTGAAGGAACTGAAGATTTCTTAATGAAGGAACTGAATTCCTTATTCATGGAAGGATAAATAAATGAAATTTGATGAAACTCTTTATGAGGTATTACTAAATAAAGAAAAACAAGAGAATAAAATGAAAGATTATATTAGATTATGTTTGAAAAATGGAATTTGTCCAGATTGTGGTATCTGTCTGATAAGACAACAACATTCGGATTCTTATATGTGTCATATTTGTGGATATTCAAATTTATAAAATATAAGCCAGATTTTTGAATAAAATATAAAAATTATATATATTAATAGGTGAAAGAATATGAGACGAAAAAGAAGAGTATTTTATTGTGTATATATACCAAATCACTGGTATATTAATAAATTAAGAAAATTTGTACATGACAATAAAATGGAAGATTATTGGGGTAAATATACATGCTCCGATAGTCATGAATATCGTGATTGTAAATGTCTTAAAAAGAATTGGCCGATTGGAACAATAATTTGGAAAAATTTCTGGAAACATGGAATTAAATATTCAAGAGAATATGAAATGGTGAAATCAAAATAATAAATGTGCCTGTAGCTCAGCCTGGAACAGAGCAAGTGTCCTCTAAACACTGGGTCGCAAGTTCAAATCTTGCCAGGCATACTTTTTTTATCAGGAGGAGAATTAATGGAAAATCCAAGATATGTTCATGAATGTAGCACATGTATTTTTTTAGGATTATATGAAGAATATGATTTATATTATTGTCCACAAAGCGGAAATCCAACAGTTATAGCTCGTTATTCGAGCGATGGGCCTGATTATTTATCAAGTATGATAAGCTGTATGAAACCTCTAGCTGAGGCTAGAAGACTGGCAAAAGAAAGAAACCTAAGATTATATGAAATAAGATGAAGAGAATTAAGAAATGTGATCTTTTTTGTATAATGAAGCATTGAAAATTGTAGAAAAAAATATAAGAGGAGGTTACGAATAATGGGATCTTTTAATGTTACATGTGGAATTTCTAAAATTCCAATCGGATTAGGTAATCCGGTTGTATATATTCCATTAAATGTGAGTGAAAGATTAAATTATGAAAATAAATTAGATGGCGGACAACATCATCTAATTTATCCATGGGCTTATTATAAACCACTCACACTCCCAATAATTGGATTTTATAATGGAAGTGGAGATATTGATGGTATTGAGATGAATTATAATATCAAAATAATTGAAGAATATTTTAAAACATCAATTGAAAATTTTCTCGATGTTAGTGAACAACCCAAAGAAATACATAGCACAATGTTCATTCATAAAAATATTTATGATTATTTTATAAATAATCTTATTAGTGATCTCGGAGAAAGAGAACCAGTTTATAAAATTAAAGATAAATATTTAATTTATTATGATAAAATGAATATATCTCTAAATGTTGTTGATGACTTACACAAAAAATGTTTGGAATTATATAAAAATGAAGGATATAATGAAGAACAAAGAGAAGTTATGTTAAATTCATTAACGGCAACTAAAGAATACAATAATCCGTTTAATCTTGATAATCGAGAATTTTTATCGAGAACATTTCAGAAAATATACAGACCTGTCATTAAGGAAGGATTAATGAAAGATCTATTTGTTGATTTTATGATATTGAATTTAAATATGTTTTCAACAAATTCATACTATGGTCCTACGGTATGTGGGGAACAATATGGAAATTATTTTGCAATTCGAGATTTGTATAATGAAGCATTGAAAATTGTAGAAAAAAATATAAAAGGAGGTTACGAATATACAAATAATGGGATCTTATAATGTTTCATGTTCTTTTTCAAGGATTTCAATTAAATCAGGAGATTCTGTTGTATATATTCCTTTAGAGAAATATAGATATTCAGAAGGATTTGATGGCAGTAGTAATAATTTATATTATCCTTGGGATTTTTATTCTCCAGTCACATTACCCATATTCGGTAAATATGACGATTATGGTGCTATTGAAGATATTGAAAAATCAAAGAATATTACAGTCATTGAAAATTATTTTGGAGATATTAAAAATGTAGTTGAATGTGATAAATTTCCTGAACCAATTATTTCAGGAATGTTTATACATAGAAATATATACAATTTATTGATCACGTGTGATAGGGATGAATGGAATGACCAAGATAGAGATATAAAAGATTTTGAATCTAAATATGATAATTTTAAAAAACAAATAATAGATTCAAGGGAAAAATCTAAGATATTTAGCAAAGCCGACGAAAAGGAATGGAATTCATATCTTTTTGTCGATAGTTGGAATATGTTTAATTTTGATGATCATAGAACATTTCAAAAAATTTATAGACCATATATAGAAAGTGAATTATTAAAGAAGGAATTAATTGACTTTGTACATATGAGGATGAATATGTATTCAGCTAGCTTATTATTTTTTCCATCTGTAGGTGGACCACAATCAGGAAATTATTATGTTACTCGGGCATTATTAAAAGAATCACTTAAAATTAATAATAGAGAAATCAATCAAATAACAAAAAATAAAATTGAAGATAAATTATTAAGTATGAAATGGAGAATTAAAGAATTTTTTAGAAAGGATAAAAAATAATGAACCAATTTATATTATTTGTTATTTTTGTTCTTATAGGATTTATTTTAATAATTGACTATATCCGACCGTATAGATAAGGAGAATGAAAAATGAGTTTGAAAAAAATGATTGAAGAAGATTTAATAGCAGTCTGTAATATGACAAAAAAACAAGGAGACGAAAATTCATTTAAACAGATGAATCTGAAAGTCATCTATGGGGAAATCCAGAGACTTCCTGAAAAGGATCCAAGAAATGATCAGGTTGTAAAAATCCTAAAAAAACTTAAGAAAGATGCGAAAGAAAATTTTATAACTGCACAGAATTTCCTCAATATGATTATATCATATCTACCTGAAGAAGAAGAACCGATGACTGAAGAAGAGGTTGAAAAATGGATTTCTGATAATATCGATTTTTGTGACTTTAAATTAAATAAGATGGCTACGATTAAAATTATTCTTGGTGCCATTGGAAATAAAACAGATGGAGCTACAGTTAAGAAAATTATAGTCGAGAAATTCTGATGTTTTATACATATACTGAAGAAGAAGAAAGAAATATTCAAGTTGAATATAATAAAAGAATTCAAAAATTAAAAGATATGAATAAAGAATTAATAAAACGTCTTTCATTATTTGTCAATAAAGGAAAAATATGTGGAATAAATTCATATCCTATGGATCCGGAGATGTATTGTGATAAATGTTCAATTAAACAATTCTGTGAACATGAATATAAACATTTTTCAAAATGATTGTATGGTTGATCATATGGTTGATCATCGGTTTTTTATATGTATTATTTTTCGGTAAAAATATTAATCTAACATCTTTTGGAACATGGGTTCTAATTTTCTTTTTGGGTCCAGTTCTTTGGATGTTTGTAATTTTAGAATTGTCAATAAAATTAATATTTTGGATATTTCCTGAGGAGAAAAATAATGAGTGTAAATATAGAGAAGAAAACAATACGTGATCATCTAGAAGATAGATATATGAATGAATTTCTTCCTGGTGATATTTTAGGAATAATTGAATTCTTTAAGAGAATACATGATAGATATAAAGATAAATATACATATTTAGAACTCAGACCTGGTGGTTATGATGGATATTTTGAAATTTCTGGAATAAGATATGAAACAATAGAAAATGAAGAAAGAATTAATTGGAATCTAATAAAAAAAGATCAGAAAGAATTTAAGAGGTTAAAAGATAAATATGGATGGTAAGAATTATATCCTTATTGTTCACAAACCCGAATCTTCTTATATATACAGGACAATTAAAAAAGTTTATTATGGATATTTTAAGATAATCTATTGTACTTCAGAAGAGGAATTAATAAAAAATATAGTTCAATATAGAGTTTTCAATTCATTCCTTAAATATGAGGAAGCTGAATATGAATTAACAATTATTAAAGGTGATATTCTTATATTAAATGAAACGATATTAAATAAAATTAATGGTCAAACCGAAATCTCAATTAAAAGAATAGAGGAAAAAAGAAAATTAGAAGAAAAAAAAGAAAGGTTGAAAAATCTTGAGAAAGAAGAACAAGGAGATAGAAAAGAATATGAAAGATTAAAGAAAAAATTTGATAATTTAGGAGGAAAATATTAATGGAAATACTGAAAAATATTAAAGTTCCAACAGGAAATATTCTTATCGTTAAAGGGGATCTTGGAAGGCTTGAGATGTTATCTCTTGGGGATTATGGGAAAGATGTGAATCTCAAGGCTGACTATATGGGATTAACGAGAAATATAGATAAAGTGGAACACACGAATATGTTACCACTTGAAGAAAAATGGGTAATTACAATATCTACCCAATATGGGTGTTCTATGGGATGTAATTTCTGTGATGTTCCCAAGGTTGGACCTGGAACCAATGCCACAGAAAATGACCTAGTAAAACAGGTTTTAACGGGTATTAAAATACATCCTGAAGTTGAGTTTACAAAACGATTAAATATCCATTTTGCAAGGATGGGAGAACCAACCTGGAATCCAAATGTTTTGGAAGCAACCAAATGGTTTAAAACTCATTTAGATCCAGAATATCATATTCACCCTGTTGTTTCGACAATGATGCCAAAGAAAAATATTTGGCTAAGAACATTCATTCACAATTGGATGAGAATGAAAAATAGACTGTTGAAGGGTGGAGCTGGACTTCAATTATCGATTAATTCGACTGATGAAGATGAGCGGAATATCATGTTCAATAATAAGGCTCACACATTGGAAGATACCGCCAGGATTATGTATGGTATAATTCCAAATGGTAGAAAAATAACATTGAATTTTGCAATAGCAGAATGGGAAATCAATCCTAATGTTCTTTTGAAATACTTCGATCCTGATGATTATATTATTAAATTAACGCCAATGCATAAGACAGCAGAAGCGATAAAAAATAATATTTTCACCAAAGATGATTACACAACATATTATCCATATAAAGAATATGAAGAATCATTGAAAGTTGCTGGATATGATGTTCTCGTATTCATCGCTTCGGAATATGAAGATATGGGTCGTATTACATGTGGCAATGCTATTCTTTCAGGAACGTTGCCTGAATGTCCTTATGAAGAAATCAAATGATTTTTCTTAAATTTTCATCATTGATATGGGCATCATTAACATGTATTTATGTCTTTAATTTCGAGTGTTCTTTTATGGATGTGGGTTTTTATATAGGTGTGTTTCTTAACGCACCTTATTTTTTTATCAAATTTGATTATAATTATATATATTAATATGTGATAATGGAATCTCATTCCATTCGATTATCTGATCAACTCAATTATTTATTTTATAAGGAGAATATTATGTTAATGATATTAGGTTATATAAATATAATATTAACTGGAGCATTTATAGCATGGTCGGCTATAGGTATAGTTGGACTGTGCGTCTTAGCCAAAGAGGGATATCCGGCAAAAGATGGGTTCTTCAGGGAATTATTAATGAATTTGATGTTGTCTGTTGTATTCATATTAAATCTTATATATTTATTCTAAATTATCGACTAGGAAAATATCTTCGGGTATTTTCCTAGTGATCTCTCATATTTATTTTTTTTCAAATTTATAATTAAAATGGGAACAAAATAATGAAAGAGAGGATAGAGAATCTAGACTCGATAAGGTAGCTTCCTACTATCTTCCTCTCTAAATATTTAGGAAATTAAATTTAAGGAGAATTTAAAATGCAAGAAATATGGAAAAATAGAAAAGATTTATTTTTAGACGAAGAAATTTGGAAAGATATAGAAGGACATAGTGGAGATTATCAAGTTTCTAACTACGGAAGAATAAAAAGTTTTAAAATCAATAAGATAAATGGAAAAATATTAAAACAAATTAAAATGAATGGATATTTATTTGTTAATTTATCTAAAAATGGAAAAGGAAAACCTAGAAAAATTCATCATTTAATGTTTGAAAATTTTAATAATTACAAGTTAAAAGAAAATGAGTGTATTCACCATAAAAATGAAAATAAATTGGATAATGTTTTTAATAATTTTATGTTAATGACAAATTCTGATCATAAAAGCTTACATATGTCTGGAAAAAATAATCCAATGTATAGAAAAATTGGGGAAAATAATCCAAATTATGGAAAAAAACGTCCTGAACATTCTAAAAGAATGTCTGGAGAAAATAATCCACAAGTAATATTAACAGAACAAGATGTTATTAAAATTAGAGAATTAGATTTACCACAAAAGGAACTTGCTGAAATATTTGGAGTTAGACAACCAACGATTTCAAATATAAAAGCAGGAAGAACTTGGAAACATATTATATAAAAAATATATAGAGATATACAAATTATTTAAAAATATTCTTGATAAAGGATGTGAAATTTATGGCAGACCAACTGGGAAAAGAAAGCTTCCTGCCTGGACGCAGCTATCAAATTAGTTTAAAAATAAAAAATAAAGATTATTCCAATGATTTAATTAAATGCCAGATCATAGCATCTGTGAACGCTATATATGACATTGTTAGATTAGAATTATTTGTAGACCCAAGAGATATTATCACTGAAATAACCGGAGAAGACCCTTTAAAACTGTCAATTACTCCAATAGGTAATTTAGGAGACAGACAAGAAAGATTAGATTTTGAATTAATGTATATATCATCTGCATATAAAATCCCGATAAAACCGATGATGTATAAACCGTTTCAGGTTGACCGCGTTTCCTTTCCAATTATATGTGTTCCTAGAAAACCATTTAAAACAATGAATACAATGGTTAACAATATATATATTGGAAATACAATTCGAGAGATAATTCAAGATCTTGTAAATAAGACAAATACAAATGCGACTTTGAACATGGATACAGACAATTTGAATAATAATCAACTTGATCAGGTTTTAATCGCTCCCAAGACTCTAGCAAAATCAATTAAATATTTAAATGAAACATTCGGAATATACAATGGCATTTTTAATTATTCATGTAAATACGATAATACTGTCGAAATTTTAAATTTGACAAAAAGAATAACACAAGAATCGACATTTATAATATATCAATTATCTAGTGATGATGAAGATAATATTAAATTTTTGAGGGAAGCATTAGAAAAACCCAATGTATATTATACATATGATCTGATCAATACATCATATAGTGGGAATATGAAAGCGGCAATCTTATCTAAAAATTTAAAACATATTGTCAAACCATCTGATACATTATATTATGAAATTGATCATGATCTTGAAACTTTGGCAGAAAATTATGGATTATCGTACAGCACACAAAATAATAAAAAGATTCAATTAGATTCTGATGTATACGAAAGAACTAGATATTATACCGATCATACTGGATATGAAAAAGAAGAACAATTTGCAATTGCAAACACTGCAAAAGTTTTGGCAAATACAACAAATTTAGATTTTAGACTTGAAAAAAATATGAATATCATTCCATTATTAGATGTGGGAAGAGCCGTCAAATTCAATTCAAAAACATCTGAATATGATAAATTAACTGGAAAATATATTCTCAAATCGACAATAATTGATTTTGATCGAACCCGTGACTGGGAGGTAGTTGCTAGAATATTTCTGATGAGAACAAATAAGGACAGATAAATGAACAAAGATCAAATAAAAAAACGAATTGAAGAATACATAAGATGTAAAAATGATTTTATATATTTTATATCAAACTATGTGTATCTTGAACTTCCTGGTGGAAATAAAAAAATAAAACCATATGAAAAACAGAGAGAACTTTTGGATTTAATAGATAAAGATCATTTTGTTATTGTATTGAAATCTCGACAGATTGGAATTAGTACGATAATACAATCATATGTGGCATGGTTAACCGTATTTCATGATAATGTTGTTGTCGGCATAATTTCAAAAAGTGGTGATGCTGCAACTAAATTTTCAAGATTTATTATGGGTTTTATTGATAAATTACCGCCGTGGTTAAGACCTAAATTTGATAAAAGAAATGAACGATCATTTATATTAAAAAATGGAAGCAAAGTTTATAACATGCCGGTTGATCCCAAAAATCCCACGAATTGTTTTCGTAGTGAGAGTATTACATTTTTAATTATTGATGAAACCGCATTTGTTCCAAGGATAAGTGATGCATGGGAAGGTATTGTATCATCATTATCAACAAATCAGATGCATGCCCGAAATTCTGGTGTTCCGTATGGAACGATTCTTCTTAGTACTCCAAATAAAACAGTTGGTATGGGTAAATTTTTTTATTTAAATTATATGGATGCTGTAAGCGGTGATGGATTTTTTAAGCCGTTTATCATACATTGGAAAATGATTCCTGAATTATCGGGTGATATCTATTGGTACAAGAATCAATGTGCTATGCATAAAAACGATCCTAGAAAAATTCAACAAGAATTGGAATTGAAATTTCTTCCAACAGAAGGATCATTTTTTGATGATGAAACAAATAAAATTCTGCAAGATAATCCAATAGATCCAATTGAACTTCAAAAGATATTTAATGGAGAAATTCGAGTATATGAAAGACCGATTGAAGGAAGATTCTATATAATTGGTGTTGACACGGCCACGGAGAATGGAAGTGATAAGTCCGCAATTGTTATATTGGATTATGAGACGTTGGATCAAGTTTGGGAATATCAGGCTAAATGTGCCGTTACAGATTTCTGTAAAATAGTCGAGGTGGCATGTAATACATATCCTGGAACATTAGTTGTTGAAAATAATTCTGTTGGGAATCAAGTTGTTGAAGGATTGAATCGAAGTAATTATCACTCAATGTTATATAAAGGAAAATTAAGAGGAAATGGTTCAAGTAAAATACCAAAAGTAGTTCCCGGTTTACCTGTCAATTCTTACACAAGACCTCTACTAATCGATGCACTTTATTCGTATGTATCAGATTATCCAACTGCAATAAAATCAAAAGCCTTAGCTCTTGAATTAATTGGGTTGGTTTCTAAAAAGAACGGCAAAGTAGAAGCTGAGAAAGATGATCATGACGATTTGGCATTATCACTATCTTTCTGCCATTATGTCAGAAAATATGATCCACCATTATTTATTGATAAACAAAATACACAACATTTGGTAGATTTCGGTGATATACTATATTTAAATGATCTTCCTGAAGATAATATTGATAAGAGTATCATTAT
>Ga0209977_10000622_pt1 | contig 14257 bp, 14 predicted proteins | sample SumtaG_2_FD_183113 | JGI IMG/M metagenome (GOLD analysis project Ga0209977, IMG submission 183113) | Deep subsurface microbial communities from Indian Ocean to uncover new lineages of life (NeLLi) - Sumatra_00607 metaG (SPAdes) (version 2) | ecosystem: Environmental > Aquatic > Marine > Oceanic... | reverse complement strand
GAGAAGCGTTTCTACGTGTACAGGGTACTATGTTCGACACAATACGAGCGTCAGCAAGGCTTGGACATATCATGACGAACAAGATGAAATACATTGACAGTATATATAAAGCTGATCTGGTTGTTAATCCAGAACGTCAACGTATTGACTTCCAATATAATACGACAGGAATAGCTCTTCATGACTTCCCAATCAAGGATAATAACAAACCCGGACTCATTGAGATATACGAGCAGCCTCAAAAGGACGGTACTGGTAGTGTACCATATGGACGATACATTGCAGGGATTGACCCCTACGACGATGATGAATCAACGACGAACTCAGTTGGTTCTATCTTAGTGTTGGATTTACTTACTGACAGAATCGTTTGTCATTACAAAGGACGACCTGCTACTGCCGACCAGTTTTTCGAGACCGTGAGAAGAATCTTGAAATACTACAACGCTGTAGGTAATTATGAGCGTAACAAAAAAGGTCTTTATGGATACCTATATAATAAGGGGCAGTTACATCTGTTATGTGATGAACCAGAAATCCTGAAAGACAAAGGAATTAGCAAGGCTAATACATTTGGTAACAATTCTAAAGGAACCTATGCAGCAGGAGGTACTATTCTATACGGTCTACAACGATCTGTAGAATGGATGACAACACCTGCTTACGGAGAAGAAATAGAAGATGAAAACGGTAATCTAGTACCATCAGAAATAACGAATCTTGACAAAATCAGATCAGTGCCTCTTTTACATGAAACTATTGCTTGGAATGCAGAAGATAACTTCGATGATATATCAGCTCTTATTATGCTGATGATATATCGAGAAGATCGACTGCAATTCAAAACGCATCTGAGAGAGAAACAAAGTGCTACTGTAGCAGGTGATCCGTTTTTTGACAGGCACTTTGGGGGAACTAAAGGCTATAGCAACAAAACAATGATGGACTTTATTAGGGTTAATGACGAAAAAAATGAATAATTTTAAGGAAACTTTGCAAAGTTAAAAAATATGAGTGTAGGAAGTACAAGTAAACGAACAGCCCATTTCCCTTATCAAAAGAAACTAACATCCCGAAAGAAAAAATCTTTTGTTGTTGACTGTATAGAATCTTCTCTTGATATGAGTTATAATGGGGATAGTGATCTCCTTCAAACTAAGAGAGATATACAAATCAATTACAATCTACGTGCTGACATCCTTGACGAAAAGGATATGGAACAGGCAGTTAATCCTTGGGGAATCAAAGGAGCAAGCTTTCCTGCTAAGATGCAGAACTATCCAATAGCGAATCCAAAGATTGATCTCCTTATAGGAGAGGAGTCTAAGAGACGTTTCGATTGGAGAGTTATGGTCGTTAACTCAGATGCAGTTTCTCAGAAAGAAGAGGATCATAAAAATGTGATTAATCAGCTTCTTATGACTGCTATCGAAGATGAAAATTACGACGAAGAAAAACTAGCTGAAGAAATTGCGAAACTTGAGAAGTGGAGCAAATATGAAGTTCAAGACTTGCGTGAGCGTAGGGCTACTCAGTATTTACAGTATTTATGGAAAGAACAAGACCTGAAGACGAAGTTCAACAGAGGTTTCGAGGATGCACTTGTTGCAGGAATAGAAGTCTACAATGTAGACGTAGTGGGAGGAGAACCAGTTGTAAGGAAATGCGACCCTCTCTCTCTTACGGTGATTCGTACTGGTGCGAGTTATCAGGTTGAAGATGCAGATATTATAATAGAAGATACCTATCAACCTATTAGATGGGTTATTGATAATTATTATGACCATCTGAAACCTGCTCAAATAGACGCTATTGAGAAAGGTTATATGTCTGGTGGATCAAGTGATAAAGATATTATTAAATACTATCCGAACCGTCCGGTTCAAAATCCTATTGGTATTACTAACGCAAGTAATACTGATGCTGATGTAAACGAGTGGGAATACTCTTTAATCGACCTTGGTGATTACAATCAGCACAATGTTGCTGCTTACAGTGATGATGGTGAAGTACGTGTGGTAAGGGTTGTATGGGTGAGTATGAGGAAAGTAGGAGAGAAGAGCTGGTATGATGAAGAAGGCGAACTTCAAAAAGAATTAGTAGACGAGAACTACAAAGCTAAAGAGGAACTAGGAGAGAAGATCGACTGGTTCTGGATCAATGAATGGTGGGAAGGTACTCGTATTGCAGAAGATATTTATGTTAAGTGGGGTCCAAGACCTATTCAGTTCCGTAGTATGGGCAACAAGTCCATAGGAGGATCAGGTTATGTAGGAACCATTTACAATACTAATACATCACAGTCTCGTTCTCTCATGGACAGAATGAAGCCTTACCAATACCTATATAATGTATTTATGTACAGAACAGAACTTGCATTTGCTAAGAGCAAAGGTAAGATTTCTGTGATGGACGTATCTCGTATTCCGGAAGGTTGGGAAATGGATAAATGGATGTATTATGCCGAGATCATGGGATGGGCTGTAGAAGACCCGTTCAAGGAGAGCAACAAAGGTTCCGCTACAGGAAAACTTGCTGGTCAGATGAATCAGAACTCGAAAGTACTTGACCTTGAAATGGGTAGCTATATTCAACAGCACGTAATGATGCTGGACTTTATCAAGCGTGAGCTTGGTGAGATCGCTGGTGTAAACCAGCAACGTCAGGGACAGATTGAGAATCGTGAAACTGTAGGTGGTATAGAACGTGCTGTAAGTCAGTCGTCTCACATTACAGAGAAGTGGTTCATGATGCACGACAATACTAAGATGCGTGTTCTTGCAGTTTTACTTGAGACTGCGAAGTATGCATGGAGGAACAAGGATCACGAGAAGCTTCAGTACATCTCAGATGAAATGGGTTCTATTATCACAGAGATCGACGGTCAACAGTTCAACGACGCTGACTATGGTATCATGATTAGTAATTCAACTAACGATGCTGAATTAGTTAACGCTATGAAGCAACTTGCTCAGGCTGGTCTACAGAACGACAAGATTAACTTTAGTGGTCTGATGGATATATATCTGTCTGACTCTATGAGTTCTATGAGACGTAAGATTGAGAAGTATGAAGCTGATACTGAAAAGGCTCAACAGCAACAGGCTCAACAACAAATTCAATCTCAAGAACAACAAGCTCAACTTGCTTTAGATGATAAACAAGCTGAGAGAGAGAACAAGTTCCAAATTGAAATTCTTAAGTCTGAAACTAGTCTTGCTGTTGCTGAGATAAAGGAAGAAGGAGGTCAGGTTGGAGATACTTCGATGGAACGAATTCTTGCTATTCAAAAATTGAAATTAGATCAAGAGAAAGTTGCTAAGGATTACGAGCTGAAGAACAAGGATTTAAAAGAAACGGTACGTCATAATAAGCAGACTGAGATCACTGATCGAAAGAAAGCTAGTCAAAAACCTGCTCCGAAGAAGTAGTAATGGCTATACCAGACATAAACATACATCTAATAATTAGTATTAGATTATAAGTAATATTAACTTTATAAAAAAAGAAGAGAACATGGCTATTGAAAAGAAGGATGAATTATTCGAGATGAACCTTGGAGACGGTTTAATCGAAATTTCAGACACAACAGAAGATGCAACAACGGTTGTTGCTCCTGTCGTCGAAGATGCTGAGAAAGAAAAGGAGAAAGAAAAAGAGACTCCTTCAGCGTTCAAAGAACACGAGGACGGTACAATTGAAATTGATGAAGCTCTCCAAGCAACCATTGCTGCTGGTCAGAAAAAAAAGACCGAAGAGGATGACGAAAATATTGACAAGACTGAAAAAGCTAAAACAGAAAAAGAAAAAGCCCTCTCGTCCGGTGACGGATCAGGCGACTCTTCTCCTTCTTCTTCGCAATACTTAGCCTTCGCACGAGACAGAGCCGACGAGGGGGTCTTTCTTGATTTTAGTGAAGACGATTGGAAGGTATTACTAGAAAGGAATGAAGGAAATGAGGCTGCTGCCCTTAGAGAACTCTCTGATATTTCAGTACAACAGAGAATTAACGACGGTATAGACGATTATAAAGAATCGTTAACTGATCAAGACCGAGCACTCTATGAAGCTAAAGAAAAAGGTATTCCTATAGACAAATATGGGAAAGCTAAACACGATTTCGATAAGTACACAGCTATTAAAGTTGCTGATCTTAAAGATAACGAAAAGCTTCAAATAGACATTATTAGTAAAGGACTGGAAATCAAAGGTTTCGATAAGGAAGAAATAGCCGATGAAATCGAAGGTTACAAAGCTCTGGAACAATTGGAAGCTAGAGCCGAAAAAGTTCTTGCTGTATTACCTAAGAAATTCAAAGGTGATATAACTGAGATGGAAGAAAGTGCTGCTGCTGACGATAAATCTCGTCAAGATAGGGTTCGACAAGGTGTTGCAAGGATGAAGCAGTTTGTAGATCAGACTCCTGAGATCATTCCGGGTATTAAGCTAACCAAGCCTACTCGTGCTAACCTTATGAAGTCTATGACAGTTCCTATTGCAAATGATGAAAATGGGAGACCAATGAATCCTGTAATGGCAACAAAGCACAAGAATCCTCAAGCGTTTGATTTAATGATACATTATTATCACCAGCTTGGACTCTTTAACATCGACGAGAACGGACAGATGAAACCTGATTTTAGCAAGATTACAAAGACTGCAAAGAATGAAACAGTAGATAAAATGAGAGGCATCTTTGAATCGAAAGAAAAACAAGTTACAGGAACAACTAAAGTGCTTCAATCGAAAGAAGCTGAAGATAGTGAGTTCGATGCAGCTTTCGGTAGAATCGGAAAATAATAATAGTAGTAAATAAATATAATATATAAACCCTTTTAAAACGGTAAAACAATGAAAATTTCACCATTTCAACTTTATGAATCAGAGGATTTAACAGGTCTGGTAACTAAGTCTCACTTAGGGCACAGGTTTGGTATCGAGCCTCAACAAGCGTCTAAAGTTGCAACAATGATTCATCAAGCGAATCTTGGTGCTACTGTAAATGCTTATCTAAACCAGTTTCCAACTAAGACGTTTGCGACTGATGACGATTTCACATGGGACATTACCACTAACGGTAAGAAAAATGTTCCTCTAGCAAAAGCTGAGGTAGTTCTCGGAACAGATATAACATCTGCTGCTAGAGCTGGTCTCAATTATTCTGAATTTTTCCTATACTTCCATGAGGCTTATTTCACTGACGTAAACGTTATTGTAGGTGAGCGTAATGAAGTATATCCTATCCAAGTTCTTGAAGACCCTTCAAACGTGGGTGGATTATGGAGATACAGAGTACGCCTATTAACAGGCGATCCTGCACTATTTATTCCTTACGAGGAAATAGTAGCTGGAAAACGTTTCAGTAAGGACTTCTCACCAGTTGAGAAAGAACTTTCTGTTAAAGGTGGTGGAGTTCACTATACGTTCCCGTATAAGATGATGAACGCCATGACTATGATTCGTATGGAAGATACAATTCCGGGTAACATGATCGAAAGACCAGTTAAGTTCTCTTGGGTTGATCCTCTAACGAAAAAACTAATGACTACTTGGATGGACTATCGTTCATACGAGCTAGAAATGCAATATCAAGACGAGATTAACCACATGCTTGTATATGCTACTTCAAACAAGACTGCTGAAGGAACATACATGCAAAAAGGTAAATCAGGTAGGGTGCTTCAGATGGGTGCTGGTATTAAGCAACAAATGGAAGCTGCTAACTACAATACATACAATTCATTCGACATTAAGAAATTTACTGAAATGCTTCTTGACCTGACCGTTGGTAAGGTTGTTATGGGACAGCGTGAAGTAACTGTACTTACTGGTGAGTGGGGAATGTATCAATTCCACGAAGCTCTTGAGAGTTATACTGCTCTTTATACTCCCGCACGTGATAACCATCGTATCTTCAGTGGTGCTGGTAACGCAATGGGATTCAGAGGTCAGTTCTTAGAGTACATTGGACCAAACGGAATTAAAGTTAACATCGTTCACGATGCTCTGAAAGACGATTTCGCAAGGAACAAAGTTTATTACACTGGAAAACAAGGACTAGCTGAGTCATACGTGTATGACATCATGAACATGGGTACTTCTGACGGAAGACCAAACGTTCAAAAAGTAGCTCTTGCTAAGTTCGGTGATATTAGAGGTTATGAAGCTGGTCTTCGTGATCCTTTCACAATCGGACAAGCTCAGAGAATTATGAGTAATCCTAAAGACGCTTGGACTGAGCACAGAGCTTATACAGGTGGAAGTATCGTTTACGATCCAACTAGGACTGCAACATACAAACCAATTATACTTTAATAACTAAAAAAAGAAGAAAATGGCTAAGAAGAAAAATGAAGAAGATGTAGTTGTTGAAGCAGGTAATGAGAAGACTGCAAAGACACAAAAGATAGCTGCTGAAGAAGTAGCGACGGAAACAGTAAAAGCGTTCACGTTACCTAACACTAAAGTCCACGTGAAGCCTATCCTTCGAGCAGGGAAATGGCTTCCCGATGGACACAGTGGTTCTTTCATGTATGACCATACAGTTTTGGGACTTCAGGTTCCAATTGACGGAAATACAGGAAGGCTGAAAAACCCTCTTACAAAAGAGGAACAAGAGTACTTTGAAATACACGCAGGTCTTGATTTACAAGTAGGCGATCTTAATCCTTATAAGAAGAAAGATAACTATTGGGAAGATTTTAGAGTGGCAATTAGAAAGAGTGATGACATTATCACAGAAAAGACTATTCTAATGTCATTAGATTTAAGTCACCCACTTCAGTATCTACAGTACAAGGTTCTAATGACAAACACTAGTCCTGCTGGTGGCATGGTAGCACCAAGTTGGCAAGCTAGGACAGAAAGTGGAACATATAGAATAGCACTTGTACACGAAGGTCAGCAGAACCAAGATAAGGTTAAACGTTCTGACCAGATGCAGAAAGTCTATAAGTATGTTGGTAAGATCAACAGTTCAGAAGAATCTATGTTTGATTTCCTAACGATCTATCATTTAGAGAATGGGCACAGCAAACGTCCTTCAGAAAGTTGGAACAAGAGTACCTATCTTTCAGAACTGCAAGATATTATTGATAAAGACCTTGATGGATTTGTCAAGATTGTTGACGATGCTAAGAACTATGACTATAAACTTCTAGTAACATAGAGGTTAAAGATTGGAGCATTAGTAATGGTCGGTGGTAGTAAGATTGAAACTGTTGATGGTATTCCAGTAGGGAATGGTCTGAAACAGGCAATCCAGTGGTACAAAGATGACAGACATCAAAATGAATATTTGACATTAAAGAATCAAATAGACTTGAATAAATAATGACAGCAACAGAAATGGGATATGAGTTCGACGTTGGTTATGATAAAATAACCAACTTCGACAATCCTGGTTACAAACCAAAAGAGAAGTCAACCTTCCTGACACAAGCTCAGGAAGACCTTGTACTCGAAATGCAGAGGGGTAGTTCTTCTAGCGAGTTAAACAAAAGAGTTCTTGATGTATTGAAAACTAACGTTGAAATACTTGCAGCAGCAATGGCTGCTGGTCCGTATACCAACTCATTTTGGGCAGATTTACCAACAACTGCGTTTGGTATAGTTAACGAACGTGCGACTCTGACACCCTCAGCAAGTCACTTTTATACAGGACAAGTGTTTACGGATGTTCGAGTTAAACCGATTGATGATGATTATTATCATCTGAATATCAATAATCCTCATAAGGAACCTTCATACGAACTCGTGTGGAGACTAGATTACGGAGAGGATGATTCAGGATGGAAAAGTAAAGTGGCATATGTCATTGAAGCTAATGAAGTTCTAACAAGCGTACAAATACATTACTACAGAAAACCAGCACCAATTATTATATTGGATGCGGCTTATGTAGCAGGAGACGGATCAATCGACGGAGTAGCATTAAGCGGATTTACTGCTACTAACCAAGATTGTGAACTTAACAAAATAACACATCGAGATATTGTTGACAAAGCAGTTAAACTTGCATACGCAGCACTTCAGGATGAAAAAGGATTTCAAATAAGTTCTGCAAAAGAACGACAATAGTATTTTTTAACTTAATATTTTAAAACAATGGAAACAATTAAAGACGTAACCCAATTATTCGTAGCAGTAGATGGTACAAACACTGCCGCTATTGAAGGTGATACTATTACAACTTATTCTGATCTAACAGACGGAGAAATTGTAGTTTGTGATCACAAAAATGTTGTACTAACATCTTCAGACAACCTAGTAGCTGCTGACTTTCCAACTCAACAGTTCAAGATTGTAGGAAGAGCGGGTACAGTGTTATTCGAATCTCCTCTTCTTAGACAAGGACAGATTAAATCGTATTCGGTAGGAAATCAAAGTGCTGAAGTTCAGCAAGTTGATTATATTGGAAGTAACGGTACTACTGGTGCTCTTGATGCGATTGCTAGTAATATCTATACTGTCAGATTGTATGTACAGGGAGCAACTATCTCTGATTTCATGCAACAAAAAATCAAAGAAGGATTCTACAAGTCTAATACCGCAGCAGCTTCTTATCTACAAGAAACAGTAGCTACTGGACTTTATGATAGCTTAATTGCTAACTTTAGTCGTGAACCAGAAGAAGAAATTCGTTTTGGTAGAACTAATAGCGGTGCAAGATTAGCTCTTGGAACAGGTGTTGGAACAGTTGTGTTTACAAAAGGTAGCAAAACTGTAACAGCGGGAACCGATATTGATGATGCAACAACCAATGCTGTTTTACAGGTTGGAGAATATATTAGTGCAGGAGTAGGGGTCACTCAATCTCTTTATAAGATTGTATCTATTGATACAACAGCAAATACACTAATAATTGACAGAGCTTTCAATGACGCAACTGTTTCAGGTGCAGATACTACTGTAGGTCGTATATTGGCAGCAACATCGGCAGCAGCAGATTCAGGTGTCAAACTGACAGGAATTGATCGTGGATTCAAAACAGGTTTCTTCGACTCAGCAGTTGTAGCGTGGAAAACCAATCTTGATTTTGGTGATAACCAAACAACTACAGTCATTGAGTCTGTAGCACCTTATCCGGGTGTTGGAACTGCCCAACAAGTTGCAAAACTTGAGAAGGAACTCCAAGCTGATAATAACGTATACCGTTCATTCGTTGAAGCAGGTGTTATTGACAGAGCACAAGTAGTCGCTGGTATTCTTTATGACATAGTTATAATTGAGTATTGGGATGAAATTACTACTGGATTAGGAAGCGTTGTTAAGTCTCCTAAGACTATTCAAATCGCATCTTCAGGTGGAGGTCCAAACTCTGTACTGGAAGACGCAGATTCAGGTGTTATTGTGGCTCTTGATAAAATTATCGTAACAAACTGGGCAACTCCCGGTGCGGTAGTTCTTCAAGCACTATTGACATAATCGTTATAATCAATACCTTATCAAAAGGGAGCATGGTAGCCCATGTTCCCTTTTTTTTAACCACATACACATACTCTCTTAGATAATGACTATAGATAGAAAAGACGTTAAGATACCAGCATGGCTATTAAGCATAGTCATACCACTGGTAATAGCTATAGTAGGCTATGCAATAGGCATCAGCAGTGTTAGTGCAAGAAGTGAGACACGCTTAGACCACCTCCATGAAGAGGTGTTAGAACTCAATGAAAAGAAAGCAAGCGACGAGCGTGTTGATGGCATACAGACTACACTTGATGACGTAAAAGGAACAGTTATTAGGATAGAACAACACATTCTCAATTCTCAATAATAATGTACAACCATATTTTAGGAAAAAAATCAAAAACACAATACGATACTTTACACCCTGACTTGCAAATGATTGCGAGTTGGGGTTTGAAGTACTGTGCTGTTGACTTCGGAATTAACGAAGGACACAGACCAATATCGAAGCAATTCGAATACTTTAAAAAAGGAAGAAAACTTGTTGGCAACAAATGGGTTCTTGTTAACCCAAAAGCGAAGTGGACCAATATCGACGGTATTAATACCAAAGGGATGCATAATTATGAACCATCTCTTGCATTTGACTTCAAAGCATTTGTTCCCGGCAAACCACAACTTACTTGGGATGCTGTGCATCTCACTTATATTGGAGCAAGTCTGATCATGATTGCCGAATACCTCTATTCTGAAGGAATGATCCAACACAAACTTCGTTGGGGAGGTAATTGGGACAAAGATGGAGACCTTGCAGACAATACATTATATGATCGTCCACACGTAGAATTATACAAGCCATGATAAAAAAATTATTAGAAAACGGAAACGGAGTAAGTAGCATGAGATTTAGTCTTATACTTGCTGCTGTTGGAGCATTTGTACTTATGTTAGCTGTTGCAGCTTTCATCGTTCTATCTGCTGTAAAAGGAGGTAGTCCGGAATGGGCTTCAATGGGTGTCTTCGCTCTTGGTATTGCTGGTATTCTTACAGGTGTGGGATATACTAAGGCAAAACAGAAGGAGATAGAAGTCAATGAAAAAACGTAATGCACTAGGAGCAATATTAATCCTAATCGTAGGACTCTTCCTTGGAGGATTCCTAACCTATAAATTCAAACCAGTTCCGGAAGGAATGGTTCTCGTACCACAATCAACAGTTGATTCGCTTAATGCGTATATAGCACTTGCTGACTCGCTAGAGATAATAGCAAATTTACCACCTGATACAGTAAAAGTTGATAGCATCGTCTATGAGACTGAAACTGTGTATGTAGAAACTACGCCTGTTCCACAACCCGATCCTGCTGATTCGTCTGTCCAAGTGTACAATGATACCTTGCAAGTAGACGGAGAAATAAATGCATGGGTGAAATTCAAGGTAAGAGGGTTCGTAGTAGACAACATTCAATGGAGTTACAAACCTGTTATAAAGAAGATTACAACAACCATTGAGAAGAAAGTACCTTATCCTGTAATCGCATATATTGATAAACCTGTACCTGTTACAGGAAATTATCTCTCTTTAACTGCGGGAGGTAACGATAAATTGTTTATCTTTGGGGTAGACTATGATCGTGTAAAAAAGGATTACATATACGGTTTACAGTATAGAAGATATGGAGAAGACAATGTATATGGGATAAAATTCGGTATAAACTTAAACACACTTTTTAAAAGATAAAATATGGACCTTACATTAGCCTTAACGTATCAGCAACAAAATGATAACAAAGCAATTGTCTTAACTGATACAACTACTAACTGGAACAGCACTACTACAAATCTGGTTGAAACAGATGATATGGTAGACGGTGATTTCTATGAGATTGTCACTCAGTCTACTATAGACTTCACAACCTATGGTGCTCCGGACAACAACGTCGGTACACGCTTCGTAGGAAACGGAACTACTACGCTTGGATCAGGAGATGAACTGTCTCCCGTAACTCCTACCTTCGCTGAGATAGATACACTAACTCTTGATACTACAATTACAGGAGTAGATGAAACAGCAACCGTTAAAGATCAAGTAGACCTTCTAAGTGAATTTGGACCATTTGCTGCTCAAAGCGATTTGGTGTTCACTATTACAGCAGCACTCTTAGGAGATACTGCTGATAGTCTATTAGTAGACGGACTCTATGCTATTACTTACACTGTCACGTATAGCGGAGATGGTGTTACAAATACCAAGACTGACACTCTTGTTACTACCATTCTTGTCTACGGACAGGTAAAAGTAGCAACGTATGAGAAGCTACGAGCAGTATCTACTCTGTATATGTGTAGCGATGGATGTCCAAGTCCTGAAATCAACGAGGCTGATCTTTGTGGAGCGTACTTATCCGGAATAGAAAACGGTGCATATACAGCTCAGACTGAAGAACTCCTTACACAATTAGTTGTGTTGGACAATATTATTACAAACGGTAGTAAGATAACTTGGTAAAAAATAAATAACATGGGATGGACAGCCAACAAAGAATTTGATACAGGTGCTATTCAACAAGCAGGTTTTTGGAAAGACAAACATACAGGAGAAGGAGCTATACAAGTAGAAGGTAGTATGGACATAGTTGACAGATATGGAAACGCTTTAACATTAGAACCTAATGGGTCTATGCCTGTAACGATTCAGGATCAGGTTAGTCCTATTGTAGTTACCAAATTCAGTGTACTTGAGGAAACGACAACAACAACAGCACCAGTAGCTATAGGTGGTTATGTGCTTCCAGTGGCAAGTGTAACTGGTATTTCTGCTGGAAAATTCTTAGCGATTTTTGATCCTGCTTCTGTTAGATTTACTAATTTTGAAGTTGTAAGTGTAGCCTCTCTTAATGTAACAGTTGATAGACCAATTGACTTTGCTTATCCAACCGGATCATATCTTGATATAGGTGATACGAACATGGCTGTTAATGGTGCTGTAACACCAGTTCTATTCGGAATAAGAAATAACGCAGGAGCAGAGCCACCACCCGGACTAGAATTATCGGTAGATATAACAAGAATTATAATTCAATGTATTACTGCTACTGCAACTGACTATGATCTATTCGGAGATATTGCCGCCTTGACAAACGGTATAACACTCAGAAATAGGAACGAGGAAACACATAACATCTTCAATACAAAAACTACCGGGGAATTATCTGGTATAATGTATGACCTTCAAGTGTTTGATGTTAAGCAGGGTACTGATGGGTTTATCGGGAGGTTGACATTTGCTGGACAGAGTAAAATGGGTGCAGTACAGAGGCTCCATATAGATCAAGATTTGGAACTTATTGTTCAGGATAACTTAACCGGATTGACTAAATTAGAAATTGTAGCTGAGGGATCAGTTGTAATACCATAGAGCTGCTTTTTAGCTCCATAGGAGAGAGATCAGATATTATACGACGGAAGTCCTACAAAAGAATTTAAACTGCTGTATGGGCTTCTTTCGAGCTTAAAACACATTAAAAAAGATATAAGATGACTGATAAGATAAAAATCAAACAAGAAGACATTGAAGGTAATGTATACGAACTTCCTGAAGGATATATGTTCAAGAAGATAAAGACTACGGTTGAAAAAATAAAGGAGATTGAAGACAAAATAGTTGAACTTGAATCTATTCCTGAACCTACTGACGAAGAATATTTAGAACATGGTAAGGCTACACATCCTTATGATGGTAGTCAAATAGAGTTAGATGATCTAAGACGACAATTAACTGAACTTGGATAATGGCAATTAGTTACACTTACAATACTGCACAGGCAAACTGTCAAGAAGTATACAGGGCTACCAGTGGTGGAACTGTTTTTTCTGCTAATATAGCTGCTTCTACTGCATTCGATTACTTTGACGACTCAGCAGTAGTAGATGATGCTATTTATTTTAGCAAAGGTAATAATAGTGTTCAGTTCTCAGACTTTACGTTTGATGTTGGAACAGCTATAGTTGCTGATTCTATAACACTCAAATGGGAATACTATACATTGGCTGGTGGTTGGGTTGACGTTGAGGATTTGGAAGATGATACTAACGGTTTTACAACATTAGGTTCTAACAGAGTAAAGTTTCCTTTACAGTGGAAACCTCATTTCGTTACCATAAATGGACTTGATAGAGGTTGGATTAGGTGTAGAATTTCAGCAGTGACGAATATAACAGAAGGTGGAGCTAATCAAAATACAAGACCTAAGATTAGTGATGGTAGAGTAACAGTCTCAGGTGGAGAAACAACACCTGTAGCAACATTCCAAACTGTTTTTGATTGGATGTTAGCGAACTATCCTTACGTATCATTAAGTCAAACGGTAAGTGGTTCATTTGATTTTACAAAAATAGCTATAAATGTTAATGGTAGATTAGAGTCCTTTTCAGAGGTTATTGAGTTAGGAATGGATTGTCAATCAAATGCTACTGTTGGTGCATGGGATTTTGAGTATTTGACAAGTGGTATCAAAGACGGTACAAGAGGATATGATGGTTCAACGTTTATAATACACGGAAGGGGTAATAGTAGTATATGTACGTTGGGTAATAATAGTAAAATATACGGTTGTACTTTCAAAAGAGGTAATACCGAACAAGGAGGTGGTAACTATCCCGGATATTTCAATATTGTAGGAGATGTAAATGATAGTCATTTTGAGGTTGCTCCTAGTAGTGGTAGTTTTTCGACAGCAATGCCTAACTTAGTAATGAACGCTGGTATTTCTATCTTAGTAGGTATATCTGTACAAATGGACAATCTCTATTATTTATGTAGTGCTTCATCATTGTGGTACACTGTT
>Ga0209977_10000621_pt1 | contig 14269 bp, 10 predicted proteins | sample SumtaG_2_FD_183113 | JGI IMG/M metagenome (GOLD analysis project Ga0209977, IMG submission 183113) | Deep subsurface microbial communities from Indian Ocean to uncover new lineages of life (NeLLi) - Sumatra_00607 metaG (SPAdes) (version 2) | ecosystem: Environmental > Aquatic > Marine > Oceanic... | reverse complement strand
TGGTTTTTTTGCTGGTTGTTTTGACATATATATATACTAAAGATAATGATACAGGCGAATCTAGCTTAGTACACTACTCTACGCGCCTATCACACGCCAATCTAGCCAAAATCACGTTTTGACGCACACCACAACTCGCGCTTATGCACACGCCAATCTAGCCCTTTAATACTAAACCAGAAACCGGTAGCATTCCAGGATACCGGTATTTAAATAACCCCTATATACCACACCTCTCAATTGTGATCATGAATGAATCAAGATTTAATTATACACCTTCTCTCCACAACACCAAAAGAAAAAGCAAAAATAATACATCATCTCTTGAACATATCACGAATCAACATACCTAATCCATATACTATACAACATGAACATCCAACAATGAGCAAAGGTACATACATTTACCTACTAAACAATGAATACTTTTAAATACTTATACTGTATAGAGTGCAATCTAGTCGTGACACAGTGCAATCTAGCCGTGATACAGTGCAATCTAGCCGTGACACAGTGCAATCTAGCATATGATAGACCATAATCTAGCATTGTGCTTGTATTTGAATCGAGATTTAATTATATACTACTGTATCATCTAGGTAATAGTATATAATAGTAAGTCAGAAACCGGTAGCATTCCAGGATACCGGTAATAAAAAATGGGGAGGGGGAGAGGGTTTTTTTGTTTGTTTTTATATTTTTGCTTTTTTTTTAGTTGGGTGTAGCTTCTATTATGACCCATCGCTACTTAGTGGTAATATGTACATTTACTCTTCGTCGAATTCGCATTCCTGAACGGTGTCAGTGTCTGCGTCGTAGATGCCTACTGGTTCGCCGTCTTTGGTGAAGAGGATGGTTTGGCCATCTTGCTCTGTGAAGAAGTATTCAACGCCGCCTACGGTCATGGTTTCGCTGAGTTCGAGGCCAGCCTCTTCTTCATCATCGCTGCTGTCTGCTGCGTCATCGATCTCTTCAAAATCCAATTCGTCGTTCTTCTGCATAACACTCTGTTGTGCGTCTGAAGCACCTTTTAGTACCGCGGCGACATCATCCGTTCCCAGAAATAGATCCGCTTCCACTACTGCCTCTTCCACTGCAGTCTTCTCTTCAACAACAGGCTTCACTTCCGCTACTACCGCTGCCGTTTTTGGCTTCTTTGCCGCCTTAGCCTTCTTAGCGGCTGCCTTAGCCTTAGCTGCTGCGAGCTTCTCAGCCTTAGCCGCCTGTTTAGCAGCTGCCTTTTGCTCTTTCTCTAGCTTCTTAGCAGCCAACTTCTCCGCCTTCAGCTTAGCTGCTGCTTCCTTCTTAGCTAGCTTAGCGGCCTCTTTTGCGGCTTTCTTCTCCGCCTTCAGCTTAGCTGCTGCTTCCTGCTTAGCTAGCTTAGCGGCGGCTTTATCCTGCTCTTTCTGTAGCTTAGCGGCCTCTTTTTCGGCTTCCTTTGCGGCTTTCTTCTCCGCCTTTAGCTTATCAGCGGCTTCCTTCTTAGCGAGCTTAGCGGCGGCTTTCTCCTCAGCGGTCATCTTCGGCTTTTTCGCCTTTTTCGCCGTTGTTGTAGAGGCTGTCTCAGCGTACGCTTCAGCTACTAGCATTGCGATCTGGTCTTCCTGAGTAGTCGCCTTAGCTTTAGGCTTGGTAGGACGTCCACGCTTCTTCTTCGTGCTAGTCTTTGACTCGCCATCTTCTGAATCGGTGTCAGACACTGCTGCGCTCTTTGCAGGGCGACCGCGTTTTGCGACCCGTTTCACCAATTGCTCTGCTGGGATTTCCCAGCCCATGTTGGCTGCTGCTGTATGAGCGGCATCAATACTGATGCCCATCTTCTCAGCTACGTTGGCGTATGGAACCGTCAGTTTGCCCTTAGGATCACGATAGTCTACGCCGTGTTCGGCGCGGTCTTCGATGTCACCATACGGAGGCTTGCCTGTGGCGCTGTTATCTGCGTGTTTACGGCATGTTTTGCAGTACCTATCGCCTTTACAGCGACCTTGAGTGCACTGCGTATGAAGACCGTGATTGAATTTCACGCCTGCGCACCAGTCGTCTACTATTACGCCACAGAATGGGAGTACCACACTTGGCTTTTCTGTGATTTTCGCTTTTGCCGATTTCTTTTCTCCGCGGCTCTTCGCGCTCTCACGCTTCTTCGACGCTTTTGAACGGCTTGACACGATTGACACTGCCTCGAAATCGAATAGCTTCATCGCCTCATCCGCGCTACACGTCAACACGCCTTCCTCCTTCAGCTGACGGATCACATCACACGCGAACTCCACACTAGCTAAGCGCATACCGCGCTCTACTGCTGCTGTCATTGTTGTACTTAAACTTGCCATACTTGATACTTGATTACTTGTTGAGTTACGAGAGTTACTTCAGTTACTTCACTTGGTCGGGGGGTATACCTTTCACAAACATCAGAAAAAACTTTTCAATTTTTTTAATAAATTTCAAATTACACACACACACACAACCAAACATAATGGTCTCTCGTGGGGGAAATTATTTCCCCCATACCCCCTTTTTAAATTTAGGAATTAATTTGTATAATATAATATATATATACCTATGGCAAATATCTCTTTTAATGGAATTGATTATAGTGCTTTGGCAGGCGCACAACCAGGGACAGGAGTAGGACTTTATGGTAATGCTTTTGTTGGTGGTGGTGGTGGTGGCGTCCTTCCACAAGATGCTTCAGGGCATTTTGCTAACAGATTTTTACAATTAAGTCGGTGCGATGGTGTGCATGATTATTTTAAAAATTATGAATATTCATATTATTTTCCAGTCAATACCTTTTATGACAATGCAGGAGCAGGAAGCGCACTACTGGTGCCAACAATCCCAGCGATGCAAGCAGCTTGTTTTGGATCTCCGCCAGGGGATGTTCCGGCACAAAATGCAGAAGTAGCTGTGGTGGTGGCGCGTGGAAGCAGAGTTGGCTCAGCAGTAGTGGCGGGGGAGGGGCAGGTTCCACTTATCCCTTCAGAACACGGGTTAGCAACTATTACTAACCCTAATGGAATGGGATATAAATATGGGAGTCTACAAAGAACTTCAGCGGGGGCAGCGGGGGGGCTGGCGAAGGCGCAGGCGCATACACTTGATGGAAATGCATTTGAACAAACATTACAAAATCTGGGCCTTATTCATGGACAAACTATTTATTTATTTGTTGATGTTCCATGTGGTCTTTATAGTTTATTAAATGCAAAAACAACCAACCTCTATCAATTTACAACCGTTTTTAACAGAGCTACCATAACAGATCCTGCACCAAATACCATACCGCAAATAAGTAATACTCAAAAAAAACCAAATCAATTTTATTATGCTGATAGGGGTAGGGCGTCTGCAGGATCAGTAAAAAACGTAAAATTTGCTATTGACGATTTAAAAGGACCAGATATTATTATTGATGGGTTTGAAAATGCTGCTGATTACACTACGGATATAGATTTTGATGATAAAGAAAGTATGATTAGTAGAACATTCGTTTCTAAATATAAAATATGTCTATCTTATTGTCAACCTGGAAGTGTAAATGCGATGGGAAAAGGTCCAAACCCAAAAAAAATGAAAGCACTGCTACTTGTTTATGATATACAAAATGGTAGAATTAGAACAATGGACAGTAAAGCATGTGAAAAAAAAAGTAGTGCTCTCGAAGGGCGACCCGGTGTAGCGAGAACATGGTTTACAAAAATGAAAGATAGGATAAAGAAATCATTCAATATCTGGTTAGGTGACGCCACTGGAGGTACTCATTCTTTGGGAAAAAAATCTGGTGATTGGTTGCAAGTTGTACAGTCTATAAATCCGAATATTAAAATACATGAATTAACAGCTATACAAAACCCAGTTATTGGGAATAAGGTATGTTTCTATGGACAAGCAAGGGATATAAACGCGAATGCTGTAAGGGCAATTGTAACGCACGATAGAAACGAAAAAACTTATGCATTGCTTAATGGGGCACCAATGGTTATTTTTAAAAATGCTGGTTGGAATGGGCGTCCCCAGTTTTATGAAATATATGTTAAAAATTATTTAACTGAAATCACCGAGGCACAGTATAACCAACAAGTAAACGAGTACACAACACAACGACAATTATACAATGAAAGATTGGCCACTTTTATCGCGGAAAGGGATGCAATGACCACGGTTGTAAATGGTATTTTAAATGGACTGACGCAACAAGTAAATAGGATTCGAACGGGTGTTTTTGTCTTTCCTGATTATAACCAACAGGCAGTGAAAAATCTATTAACCTATTATGATTCCCAAAATCCTCAACACCACCCATTCGATGCAGTTTATATAAATATAATTACTTTACTAAATTATGTTAGAGTTATCTTAAAACTTAGTGAAGTAGAAAGTATAAACGGGCCAGCTAACTTGCCAAACAGTAATTTAGATGCTACTGCATGGGATAATGCGGTGGCGATCGCGGACGCGGACCCTCCGCCGCCAGGTGGTGGTGGACAAACATATCTCCGAAACTTAATAAACCAACTGTCGATAGATATTAATAAATATAGAACGGAAATTGATAATATAAATCGACTTTTGCGTATACAACATAAGAACGTGGATATTGTGAACACAATCAATCACAACCTTAATCAAGAGTATGAAGGGCTTTTAGATTCACCGCAGATTGTGAATAACTGCGCTATTTTTAGATACAAAAAAGCGCAAACTGGAACAGTAATTCAAAAACAATTATTTATACATGAAAACGTGGGCTATGCTTTCTTAGAAAGCATTGCAAAAACTGATAAGGCATTACAAGATGGAACAGAACGTGCAAACAATTTGGGTGTTCTTGCGGCGTGGAACGCCCTTCTTTCTGCTTTCCAGACAGGACGGCAGTATTTATATACTACAATACATAGTTTACTTGCATATCATCTAGATTCAATTACAAGGAACGAATATTATGCTATAGCGGAATATTTATCGACAGATGCTGCCGCCGGCTACCGCCAGTTTAACGCTATGCGAACAGGAAGAGGATATCGGAGGCTTTCGGTGAAAAACTATCTTGCATATGTTATATTAAATCTTAAAGAAGCAAATAAGTATCTAGGAGGAGAAGCTTCATATATCATGAATGGCGGAGGGAAAGGTAAAAGAGATAAGCGGAAATGGCAGTCCGTGAAGGTTGTGACGCAGCGGGTAGGACCGAGAGGAGGTAGGAATGTGATCTCTTTTAGGCAGATCACGACAGAAGCAGAGAGAATGAAGGCATTACAAACTATGAGAAGAGTTTTATATAACTATAGTACAGTTTTTGAAAATTATATTACTTTTAATTTAATTGAATTAAATAATAGCGATGGTTTAACAGAAAATGATTTTAATTACGGGTTTCCCGAATGTTATACTGGGGCAGCAAATAATAATAGAAAGATTATTACTCCGTTTATAACTTGGCTCAATAATCAAAACGTTAAATTGAACAACCGGGCCCTGGGGGTACAGGCCCGACAATTATACGATGAAAATGGTGAGCCGCTTTTCTTACCCGGCCATGGAGGGAATTATCCCAGTCCAGGTAATAAGAATGCATATCTATTCGCATTGGATCCGCCGCTGCACGTGTTGGCCGGCTCAAAAGCACCATCTATACCTATTGATTTAATGAGAGAAGGCAATAAGGAAAACATGATTAAAACATTATTTCCAGTAGCTGTTCCTCAAGGTGTTGCTAGCAACTGGCCGCCTCCTCCGTCAACTTTTCTTTATGAAACGAATGTTAATAATATAGATTTATATATAGCTGATGTATTAGAAGGGAATACAATGGTGAGAAGTAGAGGCTTTGCAGCTCCATATATCCAAAAATGCAGGAATCAAGCAAAAAACATTGAATTTCTGAGATATTTAGTTAATAACAGAAAAGAAAATGCTGACGGAACTGGATTGCAAACAACTCCAGCAGGGGCATTTAAATACAACGAACCTGATAGCGGCTGGAATGAAGTTACACCCTGGGACGATTTTATTGTTAGAGGTGGAGGAATAAATAAGCAAACAAGAAAACGCCGTAATAAAAAGAAGAAATCTAGAAGAAAGAAAAAACAAAGAAGAAGAAAAACTATCAAACGGCGTAGAAAAAGAGGAAGAAAATCTAGAAGAAAACGATAAGCTATTTAATTTAAAACTTTAAAAATTAAATAACTACTGACTTTGAACCATCATCATTTATTTCTACCTCCATAGAAGAACCAGCAGAAATAATTATATTTTCCATCTCAACTATTTCCTCTTCCGACGAATCTGAGAATTTGCGTTGTATCATGTCACGCAACTCTTCCATATATAAGTCATTGATTGTTTCATTATATTTAATACCATGCTCCACATACATCTTAAATAAATCATTTAATTTTTCCAAATCATCATCATCTATATTGGGTTTGTTTAACATGACTGTTTTCTTTAACTCTGAATATAACCTATTATTTTGTATGGTTTGCCAACATCTTTCTTTTTCCATCACTTGAATTTGTGACCTCAATCTGTCTAATTTTACAGAAACATTCTTATCTTTGATGTTATCTATTTTTTCATTTAAAACGCCCAATTTATTTTGTTTTTCCTTGAAATAATTGGTAAAAATCTCTTTTTCAACTTGATTTTTTAAATGAATACCATAATCTTCTACCATCTCCAAATCACCCCAATCACGCATGCGTTGTATATTTTTCTCTGAACAACATCTACAATAAAAAGGTACATTATTATTAGATAACTTTCTTAAAACAAAATCTCTTGCATGATTTTTCATAGATTTAAATGCTAACACTACAAAATATGCCATAAAATACAAACATAAAAGACCATTACATAAAATCAAAATCACAATTAAAATATCTTCAAATACACCCAAATTATAACCTGAATCAACCGTCCCAAAAAATAAACCTGTGCTCAAAGTCATAACCAATGAAAGTAAACTTATACTTTCCAATTTATTACATATCATACCATAACTTGTAATTGTGTCATATGGTCTTAAAAACACATGAATAAAAAACGATATTTGAATTAATAAACTAGCTCCTATAATTTGATAACGCGGATGATTGCGAAGAAATACAGAAAGTAAAATCAACCCAGCCTTTTTTCCCATAATGATAAACTCATAATACCATCGTTTTTCCCTATAACCTAAAAATAAAAATGATAAAGGCGTAGAACCATCATACCTATTCTGCATATCGAACAAACGAAAACGATATTTATAAAGCAATCTAAACCCTAACAATGGAATACCTATACCATATAAAATTAAACCTAAATAACCCACAATTAAATAATTCAAATGTTTTTCATCATAACATTCAATAGACACGTCTTTTACCAAGTAATATTTCTCTCCAATTTTCTCACAATTCATGATCTCAAGAGTCTTTTCTACGATAGTCGGCCAACTCAAAAACGTACCCACTACTACAGCAGTTTTTTCCCAAGCAGAGAAAAATTCCATACAAGAGGGAGACTTTTTAAGATAATTTTCTTGCTGAACAACAGACATTGTTCTAAGTTTTTTCTTTTTACGCTTGCAATAACACAATGAAAGGATAAATATTACAACGGTAGAAATAATAATATAAACTAAAGGCAAAGCTAAATACACAATAAATTTATCATAATAACCCCATTGTAGAACACAATCGGAAGAATAAAAACTAACCCTAGGAGATGAAAATTCCTTAGCTCTTTCAAATAAATACCGTATCAAAGCAGGCCAATTAATTTGAAATGAACTGGCTAATGAAAATACTTGAGCGTAATTCATAAAAATCTTCACAACTCCATTTACTTCTTCTTTTTTATTGTTAGAAGGATTTGCTGTTTTAATTAAAAATATAATAATAAAAATACAAATAATGGGTATTAAAATGGTTAAACTCATAGTACGACTCATATTTTCAGGACATTTCAAACAAACACCGTCGTCTTTTGACCATCCTTTTTCACAGACATCACAAATTGGACCTGAATGACCTGGTTGACATAAATCATTTGTATTATTAACTACCTGACCACCCTTACATGCAAAATAATTTTTGCATTTATATACTTCTAATGTATTTACATTTTCTCTCCAATAATGTTGTTTAAGTGCCATAGATTGTACAGTAGATCCTTTTGCACACGTAAATTTATCAGGACAAGTTCTACAATCTAAACTGTCTACTCCATTATTGTATGTACCTGATACACAAAAACAGCTTGTTTTTTCAACATTTTCCTCCGAATTATCTGGACAATCGCTACAAGCTAAACTAGCTACATCTCTAGCTATCTTTCCGCTACTACACGCCTTGCATTTCGAAGAACCCATTAATTCGGAATATTTACCAGCTGGACAAAGTATACAACTCGAAGCACCTTCTAGAGACATGCTGCCTGTAGAACAGGGTTTGCACTCATTAATGCTAGCAGACCCATTATTATAGTTGTATTGTCCAGCATCACAATTTAGACATGTGTCTTGTGTTGTTGCGCCACGAGTTTCACTGTATTTTCCTGTTGGACATTTTTTACAATCTTCAGGTGAAATTAGAGAAGTCGTACTACTATATTTTCCTTCGGGACAGTCAATACAACTATCTACTTGATATCCTCCGATAAAATCAATGTATTTTCCAGCTGGACAACCATTACATCTAACGGGTAAACCATCCATTAACGTTGCATATTTTCCTTTGTCACAAAAAACACATTGTGTAGATAACAAATTAGAATATTTACCTGGTGGACAAACCTCGCAGTCAATGCCCATATCAAATTGTCGAAATTTTCCCGCCGGACATGAAATACAATCAGATAAAGAAGTTGCTGCTGTTTTGGAACCATATCTTCCCCCGGGACATTTTTTACATTGATTAAAATCTGTAATAGCAGTTTCGTTGGAATATCTTCCAATTTCACATGAAATACAACTTGTTAATAGATATAATCCAGGAGAGTCTCCGAATTTGCCCAATGGACAATCAATACAATTAATCTTATACTCATCTGACACTTTGCCAATTGGACAGATTTTACATTCTTTTTGGGCGCTACCTGCAACAAAACCATCGTCGCAATCTCGACACTGGGAAATAGATGTACTAAATTTACCTTGTGAACAAGCAATACAAGACGTATTCTCAGTAGCACCTGAAACAATCCCTATATACCCTGGAAGACATTCTTTGCATTCATTTTCATTAATAATTCCTGTTACATCACTATACTTACCAATTGGACAATTATCACATTGATTTTCGGATTTTAATCCAATTGTAAAACTATATCTTCCTTTTGGACAATTTTCACAAATTATTTTTTCATTTGACCATTTTCCTACTGGACAAAATTCACACGTTTCACTCCCTGCTTCACTTATTTTGCCATTTGGACAATGTAAGCAATTTTCACGGCTTGGAGAACCTTGAGTAACAGAATATGTACCATTATCACATTTCTTACATTCACTAGATGCAGTATTATCTGCATATAACCCATTTGGACAGTCTATACAATTAGTAGAATGAACACCGTTTGTAAATTTACCAGGTACACATTCGGTACAAAGAGAACTTTCGATAATATTAGATGAAAATCCTGCAACACAATTGTCACAAGTTCCACCTACCTTATCTGAAAAAGTGCCCGCTTCGCAAGGTAAACAAATATTACCATCTACACCCCTACCAAGGGCACAACCAGTTAAATTTACAATGGCTATTTTCTTATGATATGCCATGTCATTAGTGCTTAAAATAAGCATACCGCGATCAAGTAATAAAGTGGTTATATTTAAATGTTGAAACCACTGAACATAAGAATATTCAGGACTCGTTTGTATTTTTTCATTAAAAAATAATTGTGAATCATAATTTATAGACAAATCTTTTTGATTTATAGTAATAACACCGTTATTCCCCCATCTGTTAGAAATGGGAGCATAAATAAATCCTGTTTGATAATCAATATTAATATTAGTAATTTGTCCCCATTCAGTCGGAAATTTTAAAAAATCGACATTACACCCTTCGCTTATTTTTAATTTGTTAAAATTCATATCATATTGATATAATTCACTTGACAACATCCCTGTTACGAAGTAAATCTTTTGTGAATGTGCGTCATATTTCATATCACTCACATAATTAATACCATCTAATGTTACTAAGTCACTATTATTCCCATCTACTGGTTTACTATAATTAATTATCATTAATTGCGCATCGCTATATCCCGTGTCTTCTAAAAAATAAATAAGGGTTTTATTTTTATCAATGAAGCTATGTTTAATTTCGCGAATAGTTGTTACATATGAATAATCTTGTCCATACATCAAAGACATTTCGCTATCTGTTCTAAGATATGTTTTTTGAAAAAAATCTTTAAGAAAAACGGTTGTTTCATTCATTCCAAACTTTAATATACCCGTATAGGCTGTTCCAAAGCCTACCCATAAATTATCATTTATTAAGTTAATAGTAGTAGGATGATTTATATATTTATACTTTAAAGTATTATAGTTTGAGAATCCAGGGATTCCGTTAATATTTTTAAGAACTGTTCTATCATGAAAAGAAAAATCGGTTAAATTAATTCTAACAATTGAACTATCATAATGGTCTGTGCTAGGACAATTGTGTATATTGGAAGAAACAAAGTAAAGTAAATTATATTTTTTATGAATGCCACAATGCTTAATGTTGTCACTACCTTTTCCTGCTACAGCATTGGGGTATTCTGAAGTTTTGTCACCTAATAATAAACTATTAGTGAAGTTTTTCAGCTCAAAATCATATTCCAAAATTTCTACATATTTTTTACTTTGGCTGCAATATTGCTGATTATAGCTGTATCTACCAGGATAACTGGAAGAAACCAAATATAATTTAGAATCTTTAAACACAGAACATCCAATGCCTTTATAAGGATACATTTTTTCACTCATATAGCTATTTTCTGGCAGATCAATAAGCCTAAATGAAGTTGAATTCCTATCTAAATAAGAAAAAGATCGCACTGATGAAAACAATAAAAATAACCAAAAAAGCCACCTCATATTTAAAATTAAGTATAATAAAATATAATTCATTATTCTTAAATGGTAGATAAATTGAAATGATTTTAAAAAACTTAAAATTAGTTATAAAACCGATGTCATTATGAAAAAGATTCTATCTTTTAACTGTTGTAACAAAAGTTCTCAGTGTTGTATATGTTCAGAAACAACCAACAAAGGATTTAACTGTAAAATATGTAAAGAAGGGTTCGTTTGTAGAAAATGTATGCCTCGTTTATGTGAATCTGGGCTGTGTAACAAATGCCCTGTTTGCAGACAAGAAAACTGGAGAAAGAAAAACACCAATCAAACGGTGATTATTCCAATTAAAGAGTCTGAGATTATAATTATTGAACCCGTAACTCAATCACAGGGAGAAGAAAAAACTTGTTGGAATGAATTACCACCTTGTAGACAAATATGGGAATATATAAAAATGGGATGTTGTATTATATTCTTATCATATGTAATTGGCGCGCTTTCAATTGCGGATTACATAAGATATGGTTATTCTAAATGGAAACCAGAGCATCATATTTTGGCTTTGGCAATAGGTCTTTGTGAATTTTGTATAGTTAGTTATTGTTGTTGGCGTTCATTATGTTATCCACGCACAGACAGATATTAAATTAATTTAATTTTGGCACAATTAAGTCTTGCCCCAGCGTTACCGGTCTTTAAAGATTCTTCATTTTTTCCTCTACCTAAGTCGTCTTTTAAATCATGTACAATAATGCTTCGATTTACAATATAATATTTACTATTTTTTCTTAAACTGAGACGTTTATCAGTAAAAGAACCTTTTGCAATTTTATTTTTAGAAATTACGTTACCTAGATCTCCTGCATGTCTATTAAAACATGTTCTCGCTCCATGTGTAAAATGGTCTGGATTAAAATGTGGACCTGCTTTTTTACAGTCTCCCTTGAAATTACCTATTTCGTGAACGTGGAATCCATGTTTTCCATCTTTCATTCCTTTAATAGTATATTCAACTTTTAGTTTATTTTTAAGCTGCGTAAATACTACTTTACCTGAAACATTATTTTTCTTTTTCATAATTGCTATTGCTTTTAAACGAGATTTTCTTGTTTTATGTTTTCGAATCCGTTTCTTTCTAGTAATTGCCATATATATAATATAAATATAATATCTGTATATTAATTAATGACAGGGAGGGGTATAAGTTGTAAAGTAGTTTTTTTGGGCGATACATCAGTTGGAAAGTCATGTTTAGCCGTACGTTTCGTAAGAAACGATTTTTTTGAATTTCAAGAACCTACAATTGGTGCTGCATTTTTGAGTAAAACGATGACACATGATAATAAACGATATAAGTTTGAGATATGGGATACTGCTGGACAAGAAAGATATCGTAGTTTAGCACCAATGTATTATCGTGGCGCAAGAGCTGCAGTAATAGTATATGATATTACAGACGAAGATAGTTTCAAGGGAGCGAAGAGTTGGATAAGAGAATTAAAGAAAAAAACGTCTAATTGTTTAATTATTCTAGTTGGAAATAAAATAGATTTAAAAGAAAAAAGAAAACTTAACGCACACGATGTTAGAGATTATGCTAGAGACAATAATATTATTTATATGGAATCGTCAGCAAAGTCAGGAGAAAATGTTGATCAAATATTTACAAAAATAGCATATAATTTACCAGAACAACCAGACGATATAGGAATTCATGAACCACTAGATATTACAATAAGAGATGAAAAGAAAAGTAGATATACTGTTTACACTTGTTGTTAAATAAATTAATACAATTTATTATTTAAAATAATAAGTTGTACTTTATGTAATGAATGTTGTTGTAGCAGAAAAACAGCGAGAAATTTGCAGAGAATTAAAAAATTTAGTAGCGAAAATAGAAGATAATATTAAACAAGAAGAGGAAAGAATACAGCTTGAAATAGAGCAAATGGAAAGACCGGCGGCCGGAATTAGACAGTCACGTCCTAACAGCGCACATAATCGCTGGATTGGTGGATTAAGAACTAGTGGCTGGATCCGCAACCACAACTACTAGTTGAGCAACAACCCCCAGAATCGCCTTTATTATTGATTCTCTCCAAAAAAGCCTCCCATACCTCAGCAAAGGTAGGAATGGTTTGTATTCCCATCTGTTTCATGATAGCTACCTTGGCGATATGTTCGCGAATTAGTGCACGCTTTTCGGCCAACATGAAGGCATCGTTACCGCTAGTGTCTACAAAGAGGTTATTTTTCCCATCCAATTTGTTCTTTAGCTTCAGCTTCAATGCATCTCGGCGTTCTTTGCGACTGATATCTCGAGAAACCTCGAGGTTGTGCATAAGAGGAGCGATTTGTGTGTTTTTGATAGTCTTGGTGGCCATGGTATTCTGTTATGAACGGTTATAACAGAATAATAAGTAATTTAATAAGTTTCAATTTTTTTATTAATTTAGACAAGTTATAGAAATGAACAAATTTAGAGCAGACATATTTCGAAAATGGTGTCGCACTATTCCTGTGCCCTCAGTTTTTATATTCGATTTAGATTTAACTATATGGGATTGTACCATAGAAGAAGATGATTTTGTAAATAATACAAATATTCATAAATACGTACCGAGTGAAAGACACTATATGTTAACACATTTACAAGAATTGGGTCATGAAATTAATATAGGTTCACGTAGCACAGAACCGGAAGAATGTAAAAAACATTTGAAAAAACTTTTTCCAAACATTAAATTTAATAATATGCAAATCTATCCAACTCCGATATTTAAAAGAAAACATGTTGACGCAATATTTAAAGATCGTCCAGTGGAAAACTTTTATTTTTTCGATGATGAATTGCATATTTTAAAAGATCTAGAAAAAGGTTATCCAGGAAAAGCAAATATCTTTCACACGCCAAAAGGATTATTTTATGAAACGTTTAAGCAAAATAATAGTCAAAAAGCTAGTGCCAATTGTTGAAATCCAATAAAAGAAATCTACGTAACTCCATTGAAAATTTTTATCCCAATCGCCAACTACATATTTAGTCAATAATGATACTAATAATGGTATATAAATAATAGTAGGAAAATTTGATTTATTAGGAATAAACAAGAAAAAAATACTACAAAAACATACAAATATCAGTGTAAATAATTGTGTTTTCATTTATATATTCTTAGAAAATAACTATAA
>Ga0209977_10000620_pt1 | contig 14274 bp, 14 predicted proteins | sample SumtaG_2_FD_183113 | JGI IMG/M metagenome (GOLD analysis project Ga0209977, IMG submission 183113) | Deep subsurface microbial communities from Indian Ocean to uncover new lineages of life (NeLLi) - Sumatra_00607 metaG (SPAdes) (version 2) | ecosystem: Environmental > Aquatic > Marine > Oceanic... | reverse complement strand
CTTAATGAGGATGTTATTTATGTTCCTTATTATTAAACATATACTTTACACCCTTTTTAAGAGGTGACATTTTTCTAAGTCTCTCTATTATTGGGGGCAATTTTTCAAGGAAATAATCAATATCTTCCTCAGTTGTAAATCGTCCTAAAGAAACTCTCAATGAGCCATGCGCTTCTTCTGGTTTTAATCCGATTGCTAATAGTACATGTGAAGGATCTAGGGTTTTTGAAGAACAAGCAGATCCCGTTGAAGTAGCTATTCCTTCCATATCTAAATCTAATACAATAGATTCACCTTCGATATATTTAAATCCTAGATTTACGTTATTTGAGAGTCTTTGAGCAGGATGTCCATTCAAATATGTATCTTCAATGTTTTCTGTTACCCTTTTTATAATTTTGTCTCTTAATTTTATCTGTCTTAGAGATTCCTCTTCCATTTCTTCTTTAGCAAGCTCTACTGCTTTTGCAAAACCCGCTATTCCTGGAACATTTACCGTACTTGGTCTCATATCTCTTTCATGACCACCGCCATACATAATAGGATCCATAAATTTACCCCATCCTTTCCTTACACCTTTATTGCGAATATATAGCATCCCTACTCCTTTTGGACCATAAAGCTTATGAGCTGAAGCTGATAATAGATCAATATTCATTTCATTTACATCAATTGGAACTTTTCCGAAAGCTTGAACTGCATCGGTGTGAAAAATAATATCATGTTTTTTCGCAATAGCTCCAATCTCTTTTATTGGCTCAATTGTACCAATTTCATTATTAGCAAACATAATGCTGATTAAAATTGTTTTTTCTGTTATGGCATTCTCTAAGTCTTTAATTTCAATTAAACCATATTTATCGACCGGTAGAAAAGTAACTTCAATTCCAGTTTTCTCTGATTCTTTATATGGGTTTTCTACTGCATGGTGCTCAATTGAAGTTGTAATTATATGATTTCCTCTTTTTTTATTTCTTGAAACAACTCCAAAAATAGCCATATTATCCGCTTCTGTTCCTGAAGAGGTAAAGAAAATATCGTCTCTATGGGCTTTGATTAATGAAGCAATAATTTCACGAGATTTCAACAATACTTGCCCCGCTTTTTGTCCCACTGAGTGTAGGCTTGAGGCATTTCCATAGGTTTCTTTAAAATGTTTATTTACCTCCTCTATAACTCGGGGGTCCATTGGAGTTGTTGCAGCATTATCAAGGTAAATATATTTCGAATCATTCATATTAAATCTAAATCTAATAATTTTAGAGTATTCTCATTAAATATTTAATATACTTAAATTATTAATTCTTCTTATTACAAAAAAATAATAGAAAACACTTTCAGATGTGTAAACATGACTTTTAAATTAATTTTTGGAATGACTGGAACAGGGTATGTGCTCGAGGAATCAATTGATTTAATGAAAGAATTACAAGATAATTATGACGTCGATATAACTGTAATTTTATCTAAAGAGGGTGCTGCAGTTGTTAAATGGTATAAGAAATGGCTCCTATTGACTGAAACCGTTAAAAAGGTCAAAGTAGAAAAAACTCCTAATATTCCATTTTATGCAGGACCTCTACAAATTGGAAATTACGATCTGTTTTTAGCCTGTCCTGTTTCTGCTAATAGTGTAGCTAAAATTGTTTGTGGTATAGCTGATACTTTGATAACAAATTGTGTAGCTCAAGCCATTAAAGGTGGGCAGACAGTCTATATTTTTCCATCTGATCAAGATACTGAGCCTATTGTAACTTCTCGGCCCAATGGCGCCCCCTTAGTTTTAAAGATAAGAGATATTGAACTTGAAAATATTAAAAAATTAAAACAGATGGAGGGGATAACTGTAATAAAAAAATTCGAAGATATCAGAATATTAATTTTAAATAAGATTAATGAATAAAGTCAATTTTAACTAAAATGATATATTTGCGATTTCAACTGTAATAAGAATTATGATATTCAAAACTGGGATCGCATTACTTAAGAGTCGATCAGTTTAGCTATCTAATTCTTTAAATCCTGTTGTAATACCACCAGCCAAAATTAATAATACAGAAACAAGAATGATTATGTAAGATCCTACATGTAAAGTGAAAAATTCAAAAGTGAAAGAAGTATAATAAAAAATTGAATCATGATAAAAGATTCCTTGAGTTATTAAAATTCCTGTTGTTAAAACTAGTAAAATTAACCCTATTCTCCACATTGGAACTTTAAAAATTTTACCTTTCTTATTTGTTAGTTCTTTTTTTTGAATACCATATACGATATACAGAAATGCAATTAGAAATACTATTACTACATATATGAATCCAGCAACGGGTAAAACCAACTGAGATGCTGTACCCGTTAATAGAACAGAATTCATTATAGAACCGAAACCCGCTGAAGTAGTAAATATTAATCCTATTGTCCATACAATTTCAAATCTTGTAGTTGTTGCTATATAAGAAAATGGTGTTAAGATTCCAATAATCAATATTATGCCTGTAATTAGTTGAATCTTCCATGCTTTTTCTTTTATAGATTTTCTTAACTGGTCTAGTTGCATTTGTTAAAATCTCAAATTGGATTTATTTAATTTGATTGTATTGTATTTAAAGATTGCTATAAAAACATTAGAATTAAATAAAGTTTATATCTCTAACTTCACGGGCTTAATAGCTCCTTCCGGACAAGATAATTCACACTTTAAGCATCCTTGACAATTTACAATTTCCCTGAACTTATACCTGATTCCTTCTTCCTCTCTTCCTACTTTTTTCACGATATCTTTATAAAAAAGATTTTTAGGACAGAATTTTCCATTCTCATCTAGACACTGCTCACACATATTACATTTCTCATGATCTATTTTGATACTAACAATTTGATCTGGACTTGTTATAGAAGTTACCTCTATTGCATTCCTTGGACATACTTGAACGCAATTTAAACAGGCTTTACATTTAGTGTAATCAATTTTTCTAATTCCATGTTCGAAATATATTGCTTTAGCTTTACATGTTCGTAAACATCGCTCACATCTTAGACATAGTTCTTGATCAATTTGAACAGGTACAAATTTTTCTTTAATTGTAAATTACCTCAGAACCTATTTTCCTTTTTAGAGTTGTTTTTATTCAATTTATCTAAATAAAGGTGAATTATAAATGTAATTTTTATAGTTTATCAACAATAGATTATAGAGATTGACGTATTTCCTATTTTTTAGACAAAATATGATAAAAATTTAATAAAAAATTAGTTAGAAAATTTAAAAATAAATAGAATTATTTATCATACTATTGGAAATATCCCGTGTATTCTTTGCCAGTTCCAGGTAATTGTTGCTGTTGTTGATATTGTTGAGCTTTCTGTGCTAATTCTAACATTTTGTTTTTAATTTCTTTTCCTTGCTCAATAAGAGATGTAGTGTCAATTGTTAATTTATACATTTTATTTAGTACTTTTAAAATACTAGCGGCGCCCTCTGGAGTAGGAATTTCTAATACAGGGGTGAATAATGCATAAGCAACTAGTCTATTAGTTAATGCTTCGTTTAAAACTGTCGCTTCTGGACCTACGATGATCCCTTTCTCAACTTTAGTAATTCCGAATTTTTCAAGATGATCCATTATTGCCTCTTCAGCAGCATAATAAACAGGATATTCATCAATGATGCCTCTTTGGGGGATTCCTTGAAAAATAACGATCTCCTTTGCTCTAACATCTTCAGATAAAGCCCAATTACAGATAGTTTTGCTTAGGTCGTTGTAGGCAGTTGGAATCTGAAATGGAACCTCACAAATACCAATAATCAAGTTATGTTTTGGAGAATAAAGCAATCTGAATGGATGTTTTAAAACACCTTCATAAAATACTGAGATAGGGGGTAGATACTCTGATGTAATAAAACCAATTTCTTGTATATCTGTAAGTTGTTCAATAAGTGTATTAGCAACAATAGGACCAATTAACCCAATTCCGGCAAAACCTAAAACGAATGTTGCTCCTTCTTTAATTTCAACTGTCAAATCATCAATAATAATACTGGATTTCTTACCTTTCTCACAAACATATTCCTTTTTTACCATAATTTTCACCTATAAAATAAATTATAACTGTGTATAGTTTGTTGTTAAATTATATTATGGAAACTAAGAATATAATATTAAAGGTCTTTTTTAATCTATCTACAATAATCTATTTATAGATTTGATCTTAAATTATTTCGAATATTGATGAACTGGAGATAATTTAAGTTTTTATTAAAAAAAGAATTTAATATCTTAACCGAGTTTTTTAAACAAATTTGTAATTTTAAATTTTAAGTGAATCAAATTGATTTTGGAATTAAAAGATTTGACAATACCAACAATAGATCAGAAATGTGTAATTGTTAACAAGGTCTCATTTGGGGTTAAAGAAGGGTCAATACATGCCATTATTGGTCCAAACGGATCTGGAAAATCGACATTAGCGTACACTATAATGGGTTTAAATAATTATAAGCCCTCTGGAGGAAAAATATATTTTGATGGAATTGACATAACAGATATGAGTATAACAGAACGCGCAAAATTAGGTATAACTTTAGCATGGCAAGAACCTGCTAGAATTGATGGATTATCAATTCCAAAATATATCTCTCTTGGTATTAAGGATAAAGCTAATATTAAAAAAATAATTCGCGAAGCCTTAGAAATTGTAAACTTAGAGCCTGAAAGATATATGAATCGAACTATTAATGAATCTTTAAGTGGAGGAGAAAGAAAGAGAGTAGAGTTAGCAGCAACTATTGCTATGAGACCTCGGTTGATTATATTAGATGAACCTGATTCTGGATTAGATTTCATTGTAATTGAAGATTTTCTAAATATTTTTGAAAAAATCAAGGAATTAAATATGACCATTCTATTGATTACTCACAGAGAAGATATCGGGATGGTAGCAGATTATGGAACTCTTATCTGGAGAGGGGATTCTTTATTAACAGATGTTTTTCCAAAAGTTATGTTAAGGTATTGTGCTAAAGCCGGATTAAAAGAATTTTGTAAAAGAAAATTATTCAATGGGAAAGAAGCTTGTTTCGATGAGGATTATATCGATAAAATATTTAGGGAGGAACAAGGACTATGAATAAGACAGAATATCCAGAAGAAATATTAGAAAGTCTTGAAGATTATAATATAGACATTAGAGATTTCTTACCGGGACATGGGAAGGGTGCAAAACTTTTATTAGATTTTAATAAAATTAGTGGATTGGAACAAGTAAAAGGTGTTATCTTAAAAGGTAGAGAGATTGAAAATGGAATTGTAGCAGATATTATAATTAAAGAAGGAACGAAAATTGAAGAACCAGTTCATTTATGCTTTGGTGTTAATAAAGAGACGGGAGTACAAGAAATTTTTACAAGAATAATTGCCGAAGATAATACAGAAGTGACTGTACAAGCACATTGTAGTTTTCCAAAAGCAAATGGACTTGTTCACAAAATGTTTGGACATTTTTATATTGGGAAAAATTGTAATTTTACTTATAGTGAAACTCATTATCATGGTGAAAATTCGGGAGCCTTAGTTGCACCAGTTGGGTATATATATGTTGGTGAAAATAGTGTTTTTGAAAATAATTTTAATCTTACAAGAGGAACCCCAGGAAAGGTTAAAATTATGATCGATATATATGCCATGAAAAATAGTGTAATTAAATCAAATATCCGAGCATTTGGAAGATGTAAAAAAGATTCGATAAGGATTAGAGATTCTGTTTTTCTTGAAGGGGAAAATGCAAGAAGCATAATTAAAATGAAAGCAGCTGCTAAAGATGGTGGAGAAGTGTTAATGTATGGGATTACTGAAGGAAATGCTCCGCGATGCAATGGTCATGTAGAGTGTAGTGAAATTGTGTTAGGAAAAGGTTCCATATGTAGAGCTCGTCCTTTTATCAGAGCCATAGATCCAACTTCAAGTGTTTCACATGAAGCTTCTTTGGGACGATTTCCACAAAAATGGCTAGATGAATTACAAGCTAAAGGTTTGACCGAGGATGAAGCTACTCAAATTCTTATAGAAGCTATGCTTCAAGAAGAATAATATTTAAGGAAATTGAATTAAAAATAATTAAAAGTGGGAAAAACTATGAAAGAAAATACAAAATATCATAATTATCGTTTTGTAGGGAAAATAAATGTAGATGAGATCGAACCTTGGTTTGATTTTGCTACAGGAAAACCTTGGGATGATCCCGAAATACCTTGGATTTTAGATAATAAAGTTAGACGTGAAATCTTAGTAATCCTTGCAAAAGGTCCAAAATCTTTTCAACAAATCTATGAAAAAGTTAACTTTTCTCCTAAACCATTATTAATAACAAAAGAAGAATATGATTGCCAGATTTCCTACCAATGGACAAAAGAAACCATTGAAAATCACCTTATGAATTTAGAATGGTATAATTTGATTAAATTGATAGAAAAAAAATATGAATTAACCATTCCAATATTATCAACTGAAAAGTCTGAGAAATTAGAAGAATATATCGTGAAATTTACAGAAAATTGGATCACTATTATTAAACAATTAAATAATGAAGTGCAAGAAAAAATAGGAGATCTTGATCAAAAAACTCCTTTATACGAAATTTTAATTGAAAAAGCAATCGAAAAATTATATGATCTTCTCAAGAGAGATAATTTAATTCCTGATACACCTAATATAAAGGTTTTATGGGCTGAACAGTTAAGAAAGGATAAATTTGAAGAATGGGTTGCTAAGAATTACTAATTCATTATATCTTTTTTAAGTACATTTACCATTGCTAAAATATTGTTTAGAATCATCTCTTTAGTTCGCAAGAACAATAAATCTTTTATGAAATTAAATATTCTAACACTAAAAATTCAAATCTTGTGAACAATATGGGAAAAAACGACATAAAGATAGGGGATAAAGCTATAATATTTAAGGCAGAATCATATAACGCAGGTACAATTGATTTAGCAGAATTGATTGGAGATCAAAAGATTGTCTTAATATTTTCAAGATATTTTGGCTGTCCGATTTGTCAATTAGATCTTAAGACTCTTTTGGAGAGCAAACATAGAATTGAAGAAAAGGGAACAAAAATCTTATACATTACTCAATCAGGTGAGAAAGTAGCAAAACAATATATTCAAAAAGAAAATATTGATTTTCCTGTTATTCCAAGTTCTAAAGATGAATTATATAAGGAATATGGACTTGGATTGATGACTGCTGGAGCGTTCACTAAAGTGAGATCTAAATTGAAAGAAGCGACGAAATTAGGTATTGAACATGGAGAATATGAAGGTTGGGAAAAGCAAGGACCGGGACAATTCGTTGTAGATGAACAAGGAAAAATAATTCACGCTTTAAAAGGTTGGCTTGATATTGATAGCCTACTTCCCGTACTCTAATTTTTCTTCAATCTACCTTTTTGATTTGTAGTATTTCTCTATTAATTCTTTTTTTTTATTTAGAATCATAGCATTTAAATCATCAGTTGATTCTGGAGGATTTATTTCTTTTTTCTTATTCTTTAATTTAATTGCTTCTGCAGAACAAGTTACAACGCAGAGACCGCATCCTAAACATTTTTTTCGATTAACAGTTGAGATATTATCAATGAGAGTTAAAGCGCCCATTTGACATCGATCTACACATATTCCACAACCAACACATAAATCAGAGTCAATCTCAACATAATAATTAGTTTTCATAAGTCTTGCTGGATTGTTTAATTTTTTAAAATCTCTCAATAATCCACAACAGCATCCACAGCAACTGCATATAAAGCCAGGACGTTGAGCATTACCAAACTGGAGCACTAAGCCCGTTTCTTCATTTTTATCTAAAATATTCAGGGCTTCGTCTTTCGTTATTTCACGAGCCCACCCTTGGTCGATATACAATTGCGCACTATGCCCAAATCCAATACAAGTCTCATACCTATTTGTAAGTTTACATGGATCCCTTTCTCTTCGAACATCCTGTTTTTGGCGACATACACAATTAGTGACAGCAATAGGATTCTCTGCATCTTGAATTAATCTCCTTACATCATTATAAGGTGCCACAAAATTTTCATGAGATATACTTTTCTCCACTGGTACAACACGAGTTTGGGATATTTTAGTGCGAAATAACTCAACAGCAAACATTTCCTGTCCATATTGTTTCATTAAATCCATAAACTCCATTGTAAGCCTATTAACTTGATACTCAAATATACCGATGATTAACATTGCATTAGCATAAAGTTTCTCTTCTCCTTTTCTTTTATAATGAATACTCCCCTTTTTTATACTATTTTCTAAAATTTCTTCTAATTCTTCAATTAACATATGAGGATCGTCTATTCGTTCATAAATAGTACTTAAGGTTTCATAAGTGAAACTTAGTTTAGTAGCAACTTTTGCTTCTTTGGGTGTAAAAAGATATTGTAATAATTTTAATTCGACTCCAGATTTTGTAGGAGGAAACCCAATTGGTAATTTATCAAGATGTTCTTGTAACTTTCTATAAATTTTCATATCCTCTAATTTCATCTAAAAACTCCTTATCAGTCTTTAATTCTATTATTCTATCATAATTATTAATATTATCATTATTTCTCAAATTTTAAAAAAATGTCAAATTCTTGAAGATATTACCTAGATATCACTTAGTTTCAAAAAAGATCTGATCATATGTTTTTAATATATATGTAGATATCTCTCTGCTATTATCGAGATGTTCACAATTGAATGAATCTTAAAAAAAATTCAAAATCGAATAAAAATAATGATGATTTCAAATATAGAAGACTCAGAACCAGTTCTAAATCTTAGAGAGTTATTCTATGAAAAAGAAGTCAATAATACCCCCATTAATAAAGAAGTTGTGGATATATCACAAAAAACGAAATATGATAATTTTAAGCTGCTTACAGATATTCAGAATGTCTTACAGAAATGCAAACATCTAACACCTAAAGATAAGTTACTTTATTGTCAATCCCAGCGATATTTCATGAAGCAATATTTACGAGAAATTAACAAACCTAAATAAATCATTCATTACATCAAGTCAATAAAGTTTTTTCTTTTTCGGGTTCATTTCCTCTTTTTTATATAATTTTAAAAAAGTCTTAAATAAAGATAAATACAATTAATTATAATCCTTTTAAATTTAGAAAGGAAAAGGTGGTTTCTTGTTAAGTGAAGATCCTTATGAAATCCTAGCAAAAAAATTAGATTCTTCAGTACTCAGATTATCACCAGCAGGACAAAAAGGTAAAATTCCTAATGGTTGGATTGATTACTTGAAAGTGTTAATTGACTCTGAAGATGTGAAATATTTAAATAAATTAAACGTGGTCCCTAATTTTCTTACACTAAAACGATATGTAAAAAAAATTCAAAAAAGTGAAGATGAAGCCCAACAAATTTTAGAGAGATTAATACGTCAAAATTGTGTAACAAAAATAGGTTCAAAAGATCCAAAATATGCGATTCACCTAACACCTCTCCTTCATAATTTTCCTCCATTAAGTTACCACAAATATCCAAAAGAAAAGGCAAAAAAATTAGCAGAATTGAGTTTTAAAAATATGGTTGATGATGATTGGTACAAAGTTTATAGTGGATCACCTGAAACGTCTACCTTTCGAGTGATACCTGTTCAAAAATCAATTGAGTCAACGAAGATGATATTGCCCTATGAAGATGTTTCAAGAATTATCGATGATGCGAGAATAATAGCTATTACTAAATGTGCTTGTAAAACCCGTACCGAAACTTTAGGAATTAGAGAATGTAAGGAAAAATTTCCGTTAGAAACTTGTTTTTATATGAATCATATGGCTAAATTTATAATTGAAAGAGATCTTGGTCATGAAATAAGTAAAGAAGAAGCAAAAAGATTGTGCAAAGAGTTTAATCAAAAAGGTCTAGTTCACACCACAGAGAATTTTATTGAAGGAACACATTCTATGTTATGCAATTGTTGTTCATGTTGTTGTAATCCATTAGGAGGGATTATTATGTGGGACAAACCACATTCTGTAGCGGCTGCTAACTACATTGCTGAAATCAAAAATTCTAAATTATGTGAAAGATGTGGAACATGTGAAGCAAATTGTATTTTTAAGGCGATATCATTAGATGATACTAGCCCAGAAATTGATGAGAGTAAATGCATGGGATGTGGTATATGTGTGGTTAATTGTCCGGCAAACATAATATCATTAAAACACCTAGAGAGAGAAAATATTCCTAAAGACTTCCTTGAATTAGGAATGAAAATAGGGAGGGAAATGGATTAAATCAAAACTATAAGTAGTATTTTTTCACTTCCGTTATCACCAAATCTATTAAATCTTTTACATTCCCTATTCCGTAGAAAGTGACCTTATCTAATAGACTTTTAAATTTATCTTTTGGTATTCTCTTTGACCCTATGAAAAACCCTACTATTTTATGCCCTTTTTGAGCTAAGTCTGTCATAATTTTTTTAGCTTTGCTCCAATTATAGATACCAAAATCAGTAATGATAAATACAAGCACATTTCTATCTGCTTTTTCGCATTGATTTGCGATTTGTTTTATCGGTAAAAATGTTCCTCCTCCTTGATATCTTAATAAAACTTTTTCAGCTTTTTTATAATCAGATGTCCATTGACAAACATCTGCTCTGTTTGAAAAATTGATTATACTGAATTTTGCACCTTTTCTAGCTGCAAAATGCAAAGAAGCAAACGCAGCTATTAGAGCTGTATGATAAGGTCCTTTTCCGCTAGCAGATCTAGATGTATAATTCCAACCCATTGAACCTGATGAATCTAAAACGATCAAAAGATCAGGGATTTGTTTTTCTACTAGATGCCCAGTTCCCTCTCTGTAAGCCCATTTTCTTGTAGTTATATTAGGTATCATTACGGGGCTATTCAATAAACTCTGAACAATATCTAATTCTTCTATTCTATCTCCAATTCGCCACACTTCTGGGTAAACTGGTAATTGCCCTCCTGGTTTTTCCTCAAATATTTTAATTTCGATTAAATTTTTCGCAGATCCTCTATACCACGCAGCTAATGCACTCCCATCCATTAAAATCCCTGCCTGGCGTGCAGGTCCACCATATTCAGAATAGGGAACATCTTTAGCAAATTCTTCTGATTTTTGTCTTAATTCATCTTCATTTCCTTCTTTTAGTTTGTCTGAATTCTTATTCTCTAAAGGGTTATCCATTACTTCTAAAACATCTTTAGGCACTTCCAAAAATGCACCACCAGGACTCTTTCTCTTTTCTTTATTTTTATCCAATATGCCTCTATTTCCTATTAACGTAAAAGTATCTTGAATTAAATTATTTAAATATTTGGCAACTAAAGCTACTTTCCTTTCCCAAGTTGACTCATCTTCAAAATCTTTTAGAATCGTTTTAGAAACTCGTTCCGCTAAGGAATCCATTTCTTTTAGCAACTCATCATTTAAGATATCTTTATTCCATATTTTTTCATAAGCTCGAAATAGGAACTTTGTCAAGTTGCAAATTGGTCCCTTACTTTTAAGATGTTTATAGGTTACCTCCATTTCCCATGTAATGAGATTTGGATATTTTTGATATAATTTTGTATCTATTATAAGATCAGCAAAAATATTTACAACTATAGGTGCGTAATTCTGGTTTACATGCATCATCGCAGCCCTAAGTAATTTTGCATTGATTAAACCATCGTAAGGAATTATTTGATAGTGAGAAACCTCATGAAGTGAGATAATATGAAAATAATCAATATATTCACCATCATCTTTAAATAATGGTGTATTAGCTAAGTTCATTGTTATTTGCCATCGATGTTCAAGATCAATATAAAAACCCTCTAAATGAGTATAATCAAATACATAGTTAGGTTCATTTAAGGGAGGAAAATAAAATTCCTTCAAAGTTTTAGTCCATGCAATCTTAGCTAATTCTATGATCTTTCTTTCATTTTCTGTAATTTCCCTTTTAGTACCTTTGCCCCTTCCTCTTCTCCTCGATTGAATCATATTACTTTAAAATTTATTTATTCTTCTTTTTGAATATAACTTAAATTATTTAGTATATCTCTTAACTTTAAAGCTTCAGAACCACCAGAAATTTGAATATTTACAAGAGAATCCTCTTTTGTTCCAGTAACATTTATTTCAATCAACATATCTTCAGTACGTATTTGTTTAGTTTGTCTTTGACTAAACGCATCTTTTAAAGGTTGATCTAATTTTGAAAATTCTGCGGCAATATCAGCCCACACTTCTTTCCAATAAGAATATTTAATTACATAATCGGTAACTGTTTGTTTAAAAAGTTCGCGATTTATCCATTCAATTAAGTCTCCTCTATTAGGGAAATCTATTTCCTCCATAAGATTATTTCGGATTTCCGCCAGCTTATCAATGTCTCCTTTCTTTGATGCCTCTTGAATTTCTTGGGCAATTGGGGGATATTTCTTATTATTAATTGAATTTACAAACGGAATTAAATCATATTTTACGATTAAATCATTTTTTTCGAAATTTTTTAACTCAGTTAAATCGTTATCCTTAGGGTTTCCTTTTCGAAATCTTTCTGTAATATGGTAGCAGATTTCACGATTTTTAAATCTTTTTTGGATAGTTTTCAAAATATTTTTCGAGAACTCATATTTATTTCCAAAATATGGTGATTTGTCTAAATCTCGTTTTACATACTTCGTTCTATGCGATATTATGTAAGGAGCAATGGTATTTACAATATTAACATCAATCTTATTTATTCCTAACAACCATGCTAGAGCTTTTGAATATCTTAATAAATCTTTCGCAACTCTTACACTTAGAATCGAATCAATCTTATTACAGATGTTTTGGGCTGTATTAAAATGACAACCTGAACACAAACCTGCGCTAGGTTTTATATCTTCAGTATTTCCTTTATCTACCCTTGAACATAATGTAAATTCTCTAATTATAGCATGTATGTAGTTATTAACTTCAGATGAGAATGGAATCCTATTCACATAATACCAGATTTCCATTAAATCATCAATAGATAAAATCTCAGGTACTTGGACAAGTTCATCCATCCCAGAGTATTTTTCATCCTTCCCTGATAAAATTAATTGTAAATCATGGCTTGCTGGCATTGATATTGGTACTGAGATACCAAAACGATCTAAAAAAGGTTGAGATAACTCGAATGTTCCAATATCATGAGGATTTATTGTAGCAAATAGACAATATTTATTGATTGATTTTATTGAATCATAATACTTAACTGTACCTTCTGCGAGCAATGATAAAAGAATATCTTGAGCATATGGTGTTAATCGATTTACTTCATCGATGATTTTCCAAAAATTTGTAACAAATTTTCTCCATACAACCTCTTCTTCCCCTTCTTTCATCAATTTCCCAAGTTTCAAAGTTCCAATAAGTTTCTCTTCAGTTAATTGAGGATGTCCTCTTATGATTGAACTTTCAATGTCATTAAGTGAAGCAGCAGTAAACATTCGCCCCAAAAGCTTAGAGAGTGTTGTTTTGCCCCCACCATGACCACCAACTAAGAGTATGGCAGAATTGGGAACCAAAGCGTTTAGAACACACAATGTTAAGATTTCTGGTAATTTTGATGTACTTACTTTTTTACTCTTCTCAGTCAAGTATTTAATGCTCAAATCTTTATAATGAACAAATAATTGATTAGCTTGTGTTAAATTGATGATTTTCCAAACCTTTTTTCTGAGTTGGTCTTCTTCTACTATTTTTGTCGACATATGGACTATTCTGTTAAGATTTTCAATATTAAATAAAAATCAGTGTGATTATTTAATTTTATCCATTTAAAATATATTATTTCATTGATTAGGAGCAAAATTGCTAATATTTCTTAAATTTTCGAATGTTATAAGTTTAGAAGTTCCTCTAAACTTTCTATTATAAAATCTGGTTTGACATCCCATTGTCTATAATGTTTTTTTGGTGTATTTACATCTCTTCTTATTAGACAAGCATATATATTAGCTTTTTTAGCGGCAATTACATCGAACATTGAATCTCCTACTAAAATTGCTTTTGATTCTTTTGAATCATAATTAAATTTCTTCAATATTGTAAGAACTCCTTTTGGAGAAGGTTTAGCTAGTTCTTGATCGTTATCATAATAGCCCAAACTAAAACTTTCATGAAAGTAATGGCGGATATTGAACTTTTCTAAAACATACTCAACAATATAATATGCAGCATTTGAAATAATTGCGAGC
>Ga0209977_10000619_pt1 | contig 14282 bp, 13 predicted proteins | sample SumtaG_2_FD_183113 | JGI IMG/M metagenome (GOLD analysis project Ga0209977, IMG submission 183113) | Deep subsurface microbial communities from Indian Ocean to uncover new lineages of life (NeLLi) - Sumatra_00607 metaG (SPAdes) (version 2) | ecosystem: Environmental > Aquatic > Marine > Oceanic... | reverse complement strand
TGAAGCGATACGAAAAAGCACTCCAAATAGATGAACAATTGGGAAATTTGAGCGGAAAAGCTACAGATCTTACCAATATCGGGGTGATTTATTACGCACAAAGTAATTATCCAGAAGCATTGAAGCGATACGAGGAGGCACTCAAAATAAATGAGCAGTTAGGAAACTTGAGAGGAAAAGCCACAAATCATAACAACATTGGAGCAATTTATGATGCACAAGGGAACTATAACGAAGCATTGAAACATTATGAAGAAGCACTCCAAATAGATAAACAATTAGGCGATATAAGTGGGGAGGCTATTCGTATTAACAACATTGGGGCAATTTATAAAGAACAAGGGAACTATTCAAAGGCATTGAAATATTATGAAGAGGCACTCCAAATTGATAAGCAATTAGGTGATTTAAACGGGGAGGCTACTCGTTTTAACAATATTGGAACGATTTATAAAATACAAGAGAATTATCCAGAGGCATTGAAACTATATGAAAAAGCGCTACAAGTTTTTGATCAATTAAAGAATTTGGCAGGTAAAGCAATAATTCTTTATAACATCGGGTCGATTCATGATGCACAAAAGAACTATAGCGAGGCGTTGAAATGGTATGAAGAGTCACTACAAATAGACGATCGATTAGGAAATTTGAGCGGGAAAACTTATTCACTTAACAAAATCGGGACGATTTATGAGGCACAGGGAAAATATCTCAAAGCGTTAAAAAAATTAGAAGAGGCATTAGAGATTTTCACTAGACTAGGATTAAGTGAATCTCCGAATGCTAAGAAAATTAGAAAAGACATTGAAATCCTTAAGAGTAAAAGTTCATAAAAGCTCGTAAATTCTAGTTAAAGAAAAAAAAAAAGAGATTTCCGTGACCGAAAAAAGAAATATTACCAAGGAGGATATCTTTCTTAAAGCACGGATCCTTTCCGAAGGTATTCGGGTGAAGGTGAAGAAACAACCAGAAAAAGGTTCTCCTTATCGTCCTTTTGTTATGGACGGATGTGATTTGGTGGTTTCCTTATTATCAAATCCATATACTCTCGCTTAGGCTGTCATCGTTGGTGATGATGTGTCTATTTCTGATATGGGTAAGACTCTGGTTTCGGGGAAGCTGGAAGTACGGCGTTCTTGGCATGACGAGTTGATGAGTACTGGGAAAACCGTAGAGAACACCTTTTTGAGATCAGCCAGCTCGATTAGCATTATTAATATCATTATGAACTTCCGCTGTTACAACTTTGATTCAGGCCAAGGTTGCAGATATTGCGGACTATTTGCCGCTCCACTAAGTATGTCACCCTCCGCCAGTGTCGCCCATAAGATAACAGCACTCCATGTAGAAACGGCCGTAATTGCTGCTCAGAATGGTTGGCGTGGTACACTCTCCATTACAGGTGGGGCACTTCCACCATCGCAACGTGGTCAAACGATCAAAAGTCTCGAAAGAGTCATGGCCCAGTTAAACGAATCCCTTGACAAAGAGACACTCTCACAACTACATATCGCCCCCAATGTGTATCCACCCGACGACCTTGCTGAAATGTATACGTGGAAAGATTTAGGGGTCAATGCTGCCGAGTTCGATCTTGAGGTAATGGATCCCGCCTATTTTAAGGCAATTTGTCCAGGCAAGAGCAAAGCTGTCTCTCAAGAACGCTGGAAAGAAGCTCAAGAGGCTGCAGTCGAAATATTCGGACGCGGACGTGGATCTTTTCAAAGCATGGTAACTGGAATCGAACCTATGTCTTCGCTAGTCGAGGGAGTGGAAGAAAGGATTTTGAAAGGAGTATATAGCGCACCTTTAGTAATGGTACCGACTCGTGGTTCTCCCTACGCTCAATTTCGTCCGCCGACCGCTGATTGGTTCGTGGAGGCAAACGAAAAAATGGCTGATATCTATTTCCAATATGCAGATACCCTTGATGTTAACTTATTAACCGATAATCGTCCTGGATTCACGCGTATCGGTCTATCTTATCCTCATATAATTCTCCGTGATGAGATGGTTCGCCGTTTGCAGGAGCAGGGGAAGTTCCCTCCGGGATTGCCTAGCCAGGATTTCATAGACTAAATAGAACAATTGGCACAATAACTATGAATTAGCGTTTAGTTTTCTTCATTTAAAAACTAGTGAAGATTGAGTTAAAAAAAATACTATCCTTAAATGAAAAACTATAAAATGGCAATATTATTGAAAATTTAGGTAATATTCGTAGACATGGAGAAATCTACAAAAACAATTAAAAATATATTAAATGAAGGTTTAAAAAAACAGTGATAAACACATTAAATCACTCATTATTAAACTCTTTTGAGAAATGGCGGTCTTAGAAGTCGGAATTAACCTCGGAAAGAAGCCTTTAGTTGAGATCAGATATTATTCATCTTCGGATAAAGTATTTGATCCAAAAATACGAGCCCTATTTTTAACTGGAATAGAACATTTCATCGATGAAGCCTTTGGTGATAGGATAAATGTAATATCTCTTTCAGACTTCAAGTTTATTTGTTATTTTAAAAAAGTTCGAGTACCAAGTGAAGATAAAAATAATACTCAGCTATTACTATCATTTGCTATTATTGAACAAGACACAAATCCCCGTTTTGTAAAAAAACATTTAAAGAAAATAATATCTGAGTTTAGAAATCAATATGCCCTTAGTGACATTCTTTCGAAAGATTCTGGATACTTTCAAAAATTTAAGCCACGGATCAATAAAATTCTTGGAGACTTAAGATTTAAAATAGATGATCGTCTTAGATCTCTTTTTAGAGATTAGATATTAAAAGGAATCTATCATTTCTAACTTTATTTTTCATAAGATTCTAATTAAAGTAATCATGAGTCTAATCATAATTCATTAGTTCAAATAGAATAATTAGGGAAGTGAGAGAATTTGAGAATTGATTTTCATTGTCATCTTTTTCAGGCAATGAATACCCGGCGATTGTTAGAAGCGGGTATCGGAATTTTTAAAGGGTATGGATATTATGAAAGAATGATAAGGAAACTCGAAAAAATTCAATCTATCGAAGCACCTAATATAATGGAAAAGACCGTTTATCATTTAAATAATGCCAATATCGATAAGGTTGTATTGTTACCAGTAAATATAAAAGAAAATCAAGAAGTAAAAAATTGGGTAAGTTTTGCTCCTGAAATTTTCATCCCCTTTTATAATCCCCCCGAAAAATCTGATAGTAATATTAATATGAAAGATGAAATAGAAAAGGCGATTATCGAGAACGGTTATAAAGGATTTAAAATAATGCTTACATTCCGAAAAAAAACGTTAAACGATCAGTTAATCTATCCTGTGTTAGAAGCTGCTCAAAAATTTAAAATTCCTGTAGTAATGCATTGTGGTTATCCACCCCCTGGGACAAGGAAAAACGTTTTGACATTCTCAAACCCAATTTTTATTGATGAATTTGCAGGTTCATACCCAAAAGTTAATCTGATCATTACTCATATGGGATATCCTTTCACTGATATCGCAATTGCGTTGGCAGCTCAATATCATAATATTTATTTAGACTTAAGTAATCTAGCCTATATGATGCCTTCCCGTTTAAAAGAGTTACTTATTCAGGCAAAGGAAATTATTGGGACTCACAAAATCCTGTTTGGTTCAGACGGTAATACTCCAGAATTGATAGAAATTGCTGTTAATTATTTTGATAACATTGATTTCTTAACAGAAGAAGATCTCGAGAATATTTTAGGTTTAAACGCAGCTAAATTGTTAAACCTATGAATTAAATAACAATCCCTCTTTATATTTCTCACCTCTTTTAAATTAAGTTGTAAATTAAATACCATTTAGAATAAGTGTTGAAAAATGAAATTTGTAGATTTATCAATTCCGATAATTAATCCAGAGGAATTAATTTTTGATCCTCCCGGAGTGGAGTTAAAAATCGAATATAGGGATCATAATATAGGGGCTTCGCAAATGGGAGCAATTTTTAATTTGATACCCGAGGAGCATCTACCAGATGGAAAAGGATGGGCAACGGAAAGAATAACATTAGGCACTCATAATGGAACTCATATGGATTCTCCGTGGCATTTTGCTCCAATTCAAGATAAGCAAATTGGGAAGAGAAAAGCAAGAACAATAGATGAAATTCCCCTGGAATGGTGTATAGGGCCTCTAATAGTTCTGGATTGTACAGATTACGAGGATGGATATGTATTGTTACCCGAAGATGTTAGAAAAAAGTTAGATGATATTGATTACAAATTGAAGGAAGGAGATATTTTGTGCATCCATACAAATGCTGCAAAATATTCTGGAACTAGTGAGTTTGTACATCATGGAGTAGGTGTAGGAAAGATGGCTACCTTAGATATAATTAAACAAGGGGTTCATATTGTAGGGACTGATTCATGGTCATGGGATGCTCCATTTTCAATTACTGTTCAGAAATGGCAACAGAGTAAAGATCCATCAATCATTTGGGAGGGACATTTTGCTGGTATTGAATTAGGATATTTTCAAATAGAAAAACTTGCAAATTTAGATAAAGTTCCCCCTGTTGGGGCAACAATTTATTGCTTTCCAATAAAAATTGCAAGAGCAAGCGCAGGATGGGTTCGAGCAGTCGCAACCATTCCAGATTAAAAGAAAATAGAAGTGTAAGTGTTTTTTTAATCTTCTTTAAAGATTTTTTCTACTAGTTTATCATTATCTTCATCTTTAAAAGGAGAAAGTGCCCCACTCCAATCTTTTAATATGTCTTTATATAGTTCTTCAAACTTTTCAACAAACTCTTTCAGTGGTGCTCTCACTTCAGAACTCTGAGTTCCTTTTATAAACAGAGCTCCAAATATTTTACTGCCATATTCTATTAGTATGGTAATATCTCCATGGTCAATTTTTTTTAAAACTTCAGTAGATTTGGTCATTTCTTTAATAAAAGAAGTAATTGCAGAGAACATACCAGAAACTAAACCTGGATCTTGTATTGAATCACTTCGAAAAGCATAATTAAATACTCCCCTTCCATCATCATAGATAATGTAAAGACCTTGTTTTTCAACTGGTTCAAATGTATAGGAATATTCAGGTTTCCATATCGTTATAACATTCTTCCTATAAAGATATTTAAGTGTGAAATAAAAACGTTTCATCTCGTTTTCATCTTCTGGTTTGATTTCTTTTAAAAAATGTTCTTTTTCCAGAAGTTTTAATAATGATTGTATTTCTTCTCTTTCTTGTTCAATTTGGGAAGTAGTAGAGTCTTCATTTTGAGAAATCAAGTATATAGTTTTATTCTCTACATAATCATTATATGGCGGAAATTCACTACTGGTGGAAAAAATTATCTTTTCTATGGAATTTTCTTCAATTTGGATATTCTTGCTTTTAAAATCCTTTTTATAATAGTATATTAGTAAGGCCCAAATTATTACATTAAAGATATAGCGAAAATATAAATATGGGAGTGATAGCACATACGTTATTCCAACTAACTCTGCATCAAAACTTGCAGATCTCAAAATGAAAAAATCAAAACCAAAAACGGTAGTATAACTTGTTTGACCTGTTAGCCAATATTCCACCGTTTTACCCAATATCCAATTAGCAATATTTCCACTTACAAAAATAGAAATAATGAATAAGATTGGCAAAAAGATATAAAAAACGGTCCTCATATTTCTTAAATATTTCAAACTACGAGAAATAAGGAATCCGACGACTATAGTTGAAATACCAACATTTAAAAAACCTAATATTATCAATATCTCAAAATTTATGGAGTTCACTAAAGATGGATTAGGAGTTGGGGATAAAAAATCTGCCGAATTGAGTATCCCATCAACGTCAATTCTTGGCATTAAAAGACCTCCTATTAATAAATAATAAATGAAATATATTGCTATAGCTACAACACCATACATAATTGCATAAGTTATATTACTCATATCTGCAGTTTTTTCTTTCTTTTGCTTTTTTCTCCACCAATCTAATAATTTAATGAAAATTAGTATAGAAATTGGCTCAAAAACTTTAAGAAACAAAATAAATATTATAGATGCCATAATGAAATATCCAAAGAAATAAAAAATTATAGGCAACAGTTCTAAGGTATTATTATTGACGTTATCGGCAATAAAGAGAAGGATAGAGATAATTGATATTGGCACACCCACCGTATATAAACTGCGATAAGTTTGCGCTCTAATTCTTTCCCCAAAGAACTTCCCTTTAAGTGAAATTTGCGAACTAAATAGCAATTCTATGCTAAAGATAAAGATTGCAATATAAATAAATAAAATTTCTAAAAACCATCCTAAAGAACTTTGTAAGGTTAGGTTATCAGCTCCTGAAACTTTTATAATTACCTGTAATAGATATAATGAAACTGGTAAAAGAACAATTAGTAATTTTAAAATTTCTTTTTCTCTTGTCCAATTATTTCTAGTTAATCCTTCCCGAATTTGTTTAAATGGACTATCACTAATTGGATATGCAATTAATTTCAAATTATCTTTTATCGATCCATTTTCCTTTCTTAGATGATTCCATACAATAATCATTGCTATAAATGGAGCAATAAAAAAGATAAACGGTAATGTAACTAGTGGATATGATGCAAATAATGTTAAAAGAGAAGCAAAATGTGATATTATGTACCCGATTCCCAAAAAAATATTGCGTTCTTCGCCTGGTTGTAATGTTAATTCTTTAGGGACTACACCTACTTGAAATATTATAGGGAGGATCCAATAAATCAAAAAAAATACAAGTATACCTACAACAATTCTAAAATATAATTTCCCTACTGTCTTCTTCCATATGAAAAATAAGGGTATAATTAAAATAATTATTGGGATGACATTTAATAAAATCGAAAATAGGATTTCAATAGCAGACATAATGATTAAAATTCAAATTTATTATGAAAATTGAAATTTATTTAAAATAAATGTATGCAATTTTAATTATAATAATTTAGCTATTTTTCAAGATTAAAATGACAAAAACTAATAAAATAGGAATAATTGTTGATGAAGATTTTGCTTCTAAAAACGCACCACCATATCCACATCCTATATTTCTTTCATACGAAACCCCCCAACGGATAGGATCAATCTTAAATTTTCTAGAAGAAAAGAATGTTTTTTTAAATGAGAGAGTTGTTAAAATACAACCCGTTTCGGTTGAGGAATCAGTATTAAAATTAGCTCATACGAAATACCATATCGATTCTGTTCGAAATTTTTCAAACCGCGGATTTGGTTTATTAAGTGAAGAGATTTTTATCACAGGAGATACTTATGAGCTAGCTAAGAAAGCTGTAGGAGGAACAATACAGGCAATTAATAGCGTGTTAAATAATGAGGTGGATCAGTCGTTTGCTCTTATTAGACCTCCTGGCCATCATGCCCTGCGAGAAAAGGCTTCTGGACTTTGTATTTTTAACAACATCGCAAATTCTATAATCCATTTGAGGGGTAACCGACAATATAATAAAAAAATTGCAATTATTGATATTGACGCCCATTTTGGTGATGGTTTGGTTCAATATTTTTACGATGATCCTAGTGTTCTCTATTTTTCGGTTCATGAGTTTGATTTTGCGGAAGGAGATATTGGATTTATTGATGAATTAGGAGAGGAAGAAGGCCTTGGGAGGAGTATTAATTTTCCTATACCCTTAAACACTACAGGTGTGGATTTTTTAGAAATTTTTGATATTTTAGAACCAGTTTTAAAAGAATTCACTCCTGATATGATTATTATCGCAGCAGGGTTTGATCTGTATTTTGCAGATCCTATAGGGAATGGTAAATTGACTAGTAAATCTTATTTTAAATTCACGGAAAGGATTTTAGAAATAGCTAATAAAATCTGTAATGGAAAATTAATCTTTATTCTTGAAGGGGGTTATAGTTTAATCGGGTTACCACATTGTGTTTTCGCTGTTATAAACGCACTATTAGGAGAGAGCTTTGAACAACCAATTTTTGAGAAACTCAAATTTTTAGCTAAATCTGAAAAAGAAAATATAGATAAAATTAAAAAAGGATTAAAAAAATTGTTAGCAGACTACTGGACTTCCTTAAAATAATAAAAACATTAATATTATTAAACTAAACCTATTAATTTTTTAGCATATTCTTGAATAGTAAAGAGAGTATCACGGGGTCCTACTCTCGGATTAATATAAGCAATTAACGCACCAGTGCCTCCTATAGGAATTGGACAAATTATTAAATGACCCTTTCCGGTAATATTAGTGCCGATTTTTCTTTCTTCTGTATTTTCCACAACCATATATTTTATACCTTGAATTGCAAGACTGGTTATTCCTTTTGCACCAAGTTCCAACTTCTGGCCTAATAGCTCATTTAATAAGTTTAAATCATTAGAGATATCCCAATTTTCAGTTTGGGTAATCAGATTTCCGTCTTTACTGATTATGGCAACACCGAAAATATTTTGCTCCTCATTTAACAAATCATCAATAATACCTTCAATTTCTGACATTATGACTAAATATTTATTATTAAGTTGCTATAATAAAATAAATAAAACAAATCATAAATTTAAATATAATTTAAAAATAATCTTAAAATTTGATGGTGAAATTTATTGGCTTTTAGAATGTGGAGAAAGGCTATTCTTTTATCTTTACGTGAAAAGAAAGTGTTTACAATATTTACACTCATTTATACCATTTTAATCTTTTTAACCAGTCTATTTTGGGATCTGGCATTACCACCGAGTGAGTTAAGCGGAGCTAGTTTTTTCCTTATAATCTTTTTTGGGACAAGTGTGTTGCTTTCCTTACTTTATGCGTGGATTTTAGTATCAAGAAAAAGACGTGTTTGGGCAACATTCAAATGTATTGGTTATACAAACAAGAATATTATCTCCCTTGTTTCAGGAATGATATTGTTTACTACAATTATCGGTTTTGTAATTGTAATTGAAGTTTTATTTCACTATACAGCTGCTTTAACTTATTTACAATCCGAAGGCTTTTTACTAAATATTCCTGCTATATTAATCGGATTATTACCAGTTATTATTACTAGCGGACTGTTCATTGTTGTTCAGTTATTAGCGTTTATTTTAGTTTATCGAAAAGTATTGAAAGTAAGACCTATAATTGCATTAAAAAAAGTAGGTGAGTGAGGAAAATGTCAGCAGATAAAGATGTTATGATTGAAGCGGTTGATATTAATAAAGAATACAGAAGAGCGGGAGCTATTATTAGAGCATTAGCAGATATCAATTTGAAAATTAGATCAGGGGAATTTGTTATTATTCAAGGTCCTACAGGTTGCGGTAAATCAACGCTTCTCAATGTTCTATCAGGATTAGATCTACCTGATTCAGGAAGAATAATCTTTGATGGGGAAAATATCGCGAGAGCAACAGAAGATAGACTAAGTAGACTCCGACGGCAAAAGATTGGATTTGTTTTTCAAGATTTCAATCTGGTTAATACGTTAACAGCTATTGAAAATGTAGAAGCTGTTTTATGGCCAACGGTGTTACGTCAAAAAGAAATAGAAAATAGAGCAATTTCAGCCCTTAGAGATGTAGATTTGCTTGATCGTAAAGACCATTTCCCCACTCAAATGTCTGGTGGTGAAAAACAAAGATGTGGTATTGCTCGAGCAATCATTCATAGACCTCGAGTTATTTTGGCTGATGAGGCAACGGGAAATTTAGACCCAGAATCAGAAAAACAGGTTATGGCCTTGTTAAAGAAAATAAATACTGAGATGGAAACAACTATTATTTTTGTTACACACAGAAACTTATCTCAATATGCAACTAAGACGATTAGAATGGATAAAGGCAGAATCACTAAAATACAACAAAATTAAGTTTATGTCTAACTATTTTCTCTTATTTTTTTGTATAAGATCATATTTTAACTTATAGTAGAGTTTGCATTTTTTATAAATCTTAAAAACAAAAATATAAATATAAAGAATTTCTGAGTTAATATCAAATTACTCAAGTTAAACTAAAGAAAAAATATGAATGATGGGGGATATAAGTGGGATGGAAAAGAGTTATAGGTAGTGGTATTGCGGGGATGTTATGTCTCATTCCTATGGCATACATCTCATTTAGGTTTCTAAATCTTAGTGAGGGTATCACAGGAGGGCTTATCCAGAATATTGATGATGCATTAGGTTCGATATCAAGCTTGATAGGTGCAGGTGGTATTTTCATAGAGCTAATTGTTGGGGCCCTAATTGGAGTTGCTCTGATATTCTTATTTCCAATCCACTGGTGTATCTTTTATCGACCTGAAGATATTATGTTAATTCTTGCGGTAACACTGCCATGGATTTTATGTTGTGTAATTACTTGCGGGATCTTCGCACGGTCACCTAAACAAGGTATCCATACTAGCCTTGCAATAGGAATTGGTTATGCAATAGTTTTAGTAATTGTATATTTCATATTAATAGCTATTTTAGGATCTAATATAATATTGGACGGGATATTAATAGGTTTAACTGACTTACCCTATCTCCTTGCTGTTCTCACTGCAGTTTTTGAAGGATGTCTGGTAGGGACAGTTTTTGGGGGATTTGTGGGAAGTTTAAAATATAAACCAAAAGGTGCTAAAGGAAAGAGGGGGAAATCAAGAGGAAAAGTAGAAGTTTCTGGTTTATCAGAAGAAAGTAGAGCAATAGAAAGTTCTGTATTAACTGAAAAAACTTCTTGTTCTAATTGTGGGGCTAAATTAACGATAGATGAGTTATTTTGCACAAATTGTGGGGCTAAAAGCCCATAAGTTATTTTTTAATTGAGAAAAATTATTTAAAATTTCAATGTAGAAGAAGAAATAATGCCGAAAGAAATTAAAGGTCTAATTGTAAGCCGGTTGGTAATATTACTTTCAATAATTCTTGTACCAATTGCAATGTTTTTAATTTATAATTTAACTGACTTTCCTTTATGGTTTTCTAATGATGCAGCTCTTAAAACTGGAATAATAAAAATACTCTGTCCAACAGTTTTTAGCATATCATGGTTATTTTTCTTACTTTTATTTGCTGATCGATTTGCGAATACATTAGATGACTTTGACAGAACTATTAGTGTGGTTCCTTCAAGATTAAAATTTTTTTATGGAATTAATGCTATTTATATCCTCCTTATATTTGTTTTTCCGCTTATTACACCTGTTATATCTGTGTTAAGCTTTGCATCTTTTGCATGGAGATTGACAACTTTTAGGAAAAAAAGATGGGAAGAGGTTACAAAAATATCAAAGGTAACGTGGTTCATGATGGGATTTGCTGCTCTGCTTCCACTATTCTGCTCAATTGTTGTCTTACCTGTATATTTTAAATTAGCAGATTTCCTATGGAATCTTATTTGGGTTCCAATACTCCCATATCTTTTTATAATTTCATATTCATTATTCACAGCATTAGCGATTGGATCCCTTATAATACTCTTTAAAAACTCAGGGGTATCTGAATATGAACAATTATTTATCGATCCTTCAACCAAACAAAGATTCTGGAACATTAGAATTTTAGAAATTATATTATTTGTATTTTTTCTGTTTTTAGATATCGGAGGGTATGAAATAATTAATCTATTTTACATGGCAGGATTTATATTTATTATTTTCGTTTCAATCGTTAATTTTTTCCAAGGAAAAACTAAAATTAAAAACTTTAAAAGCCATTTCATTGGATATTTAATCGCTGCAGTATTTATTGGTTCTAATGTAGTTTTTGCTACAACAGAAATATCTGGATTTTTAAGAGTCTGGAGTTTGGTAATCTCAGCAATATTGTATATTTTTGTGTTTTTCTATACCTTTATAAAATTAGATGAGGAATAGATGAAATATATATCTCTATACCTTTCTAAATTTTAGATTTAGCAGTATAATATTGTTTAATATAAATTTTACAACACTCAATAAGATAGAATTTACCTAATTTAAGGAATTTAATAAAGAATGAGTTATTTTAAAGATTCTATTACGTTAGAACATAAATTATTATATAACCATATTTTATTTATTACTTTAATATTAAAACCAAATAATTAAAAAAAAAAATTGTGTTGAATATGAAAAGGATTGATACCAAATCTTTAATGGTTTTTACTATCCTTTTTGCGTCTATTATTTCAATGCCAATGGTAGTTAATGGGCAACTGGGAACTTCAGATAATACTTATGAGCTTGATCAGGTTAACGTTGGATTATTTGATGGTTTTAGAAGTGGATTTGGAGCTCTTTTTGGACAACATTTAGGATACGGGGGTAAAATATTAGAGTCAATATTTGGAATGCTCTTTCTTCAAGGATTAAATCTTACTTCTCATGAGATGTTAGATAATGTTTTCGTATTAAGCGCTAACCGAACTACCCGTATTACAGGTGAAACTTATAATTTTGCAGCTGAAAATGATGACACAGAAATATACTTTGCTCCTCATGAATATAATAACCTTATACCTGGAATGACAGGATTAGCAGATGGAGCCCAAGGTCATGCATACTGTGTTGTTAAAAAAGAAGGCAGTATTAGTTATGAATTAGAAATAGGTGCGGCCATAACCTTAGTTATTTGGGATAATGATCGCTCATTCATAACAGCCGTTAATAAACTAATCACCTTCTTCAAAAGAGTTATAGTTCAAACAGCAGTTCTAGGAAGAATAACTATGGATCTTATTAAAGAAGGAATTTCTCTACTTACATGGTTTTTAATTCACATCAATGATATATTTACCGGTGATGAATTATTCATACTAAATCCTATCACATGGCAGAAACTTGACATTATACCAGGACCAGGATTTAATATCACTAAAACATGGTATACAACGGGTGATGGTGATAGTGATATGAATATTAACCCCGGAATCGATCCAGTATTAAATGATACAGTATTAAATGGTTGGAAAATAATAGCTGAAAATAGAAAAGATAATTACATGCAATGGTTACTTACACCAACTCTAGGGGAGATTGCAGAAACGGTATGGACTCAATTTTCTTTTGATTTAATTCAATTATGGGTTAAAAATTTTGAGATTCATATCGATGTTGGTCAAATCCTTAATGCTTTAACTGGTAGTAGTAATCCAGATGTTGCAATCATTAATTCCTTTAAAGGGTGTAATATAGACTTTTTCTTATTTACTCACCATTTAGCAGGTGCATACCTTTATAATGATACGGATGGTAATGATGTAATCTCTGCCAATTATGTACCTATAAACGTTGATGGTGCTAGTGTTGAGGTACCTTATAGTAGTGAACTTTCTCATCGATTAATCTTAGGAACAGTAGACCGCTTTAGCTTCAATAAGCCTGTAATTAATCCAAGCAATAAAAGCATATCTTGGGGATTAAATATTTGGGATGCAAATATAACAGCTGTTCCTTTAGGTGTTGATTTACGTTCTTATATTGGTGCCCCTCAAGAAAATTTGGAGTATATGTACTTCGGCTTTACTTTTGAACCAAGTATTGATAACGCATTAGGTGCTGCACGAGGATTAATTAAGTTAGATCAGTTTTTTGCTCCATGGAATGACCCTGATACACCTTATGCAAACTCACAAATAGCAGGATTAGACTTAGCTATCATCTATGTGTCGACAGTACTGCATTTTGAGTTAAATATCGGAACGCAAGGTCAAATACCTGAGGCTCCAACAGAATACTTAAGAGAAGAGCATTATAAAAATACGACGCATAAATTAATGGTGGGTGATTATATTGGTGCTGCTGGAAGAGATGAACTTGAATTTATCGATATCGCGGGGCCTGATTATGAATATGGTAGAGAAACTGTCAGGTCAACTGCTCCTGCTAGCACAAGTATTATTCCTGTTTTAGTATGGCTAATGGAACATGAGAGGCATGATACCATTGTAGCTGCAGGTGGTACTGAAGTTGAAACTTATTCTAGGGACATTCAAGTGCAAACTGAGCTTAGCGTTTTAGTATGGGCTGTATGTTATCCTGAATTTGAGGACGGAACGGGAATTTGGCATGATCCAACCTTCTCAGTTTATATGGTTTTCGAATCTGAGGGATTTTGGGCCGTGATTGTATTGATTGCTGGTGTTGGATTAGTAGGTGTCGCTACGGTACTAATTAAGAGAAGAAAGGATAGAAGGTTTTAAAATCTAATAGATTTTTTCTTATTTTTTTATTTTTCTTTATTTTATAACTTCAAAAATTTTATATTATGAGATGATTAAGTCATATAAAGGCACAAATATATTAACTTACCAAGTGAATAAGGCA
>Ga0209977_10000618_pt1 | contig 14283 bp, 14 predicted proteins | sample SumtaG_2_FD_183113 | JGI IMG/M metagenome (GOLD analysis project Ga0209977, IMG submission 183113) | Deep subsurface microbial communities from Indian Ocean to uncover new lineages of life (NeLLi) - Sumatra_00607 metaG (SPAdes) (version 2) | ecosystem: Environmental > Aquatic > Marine > Oceanic... | reverse complement strand
ATCTTTTCTCTATTCGCTAATTTTACGATTTTTTGAATTTCCTCAACCGAGTTAGGCATTACTACAAAATCAACGGGACGAGGTTCTGAAGCTCCAGGATCTTGAGAATAAATAAATAGATCTTCTGCTGAATTTGATGCAAAATCTTTACCAACAATTTCTTCTAAATCTTTTAATATTACCTCTTTATTCATTTTAAATACACCGTATATTTGGATCTATAATAAATAAAGATTTATTTTTATGTGTATTTATAATTAATTATTTAATAGTCTGAGCTAGATAATTGAGAAGCAAAGAAGAAATTTAATATAAAAAAAGATAATTATCATGCTTCAATTAAGTCTCTGCTAGCAATGATGTTTGCATCTAATCCTATTACATTTTTAATTAGAATATCTCCCATTTTAATAGGAGCTTTTACTTTTGTTCCTGCTATTTCTTTTAAAGTTTCTTGAAGTTTCTCCTTTGGGATTGGAGTATTTGATCTTACAGGGATTAAGGGTAGAAAACCATTTTCTACTCTAATAGTTGTTGTAAGAATTCGTTTTGGTGCAATAAATTCTTCTCTTGCATATTCTTCACCCCTATTACATGAATGTCCTTCAATAACTAGCTCTCCATTAACATTCTCAACATGAACTAAACAGCCTGTAGGACATACAATACAACGGATCTCTTTGCTCCCTTCTGGTATTTTTGATTCTGACATCATCATTACCTCTTAGGTTAATCTTCTTCAATTAAAACCTCTGGACGAGGGATAACCTCTATTTCTATACTCTTAATATTAGAATCGATATTAAATTCGTTTAAATTTAGCTTTATTTCAAGCATTTCGCTGGGGATTACATAGCTTCTTTTTCTTTTATATATAATTCTATTTTTGTCATCCTTAAATTGAATTAAAAGCCTTCTATCGGGTCTTTTAACTCTAAATGTAAATATTACATCTTTAGATAAATCAGATCGATTAATCAAATCAGGTTTGACGTAATTTACATTTTCACCAGCAATACATTTTATTATTTCTTTTCTTTCGATTTTTTTGTCATATCTGTTTTTGATATAATCAACAGCATTCAATCCAGCTCTCTTTGCCTCTGCAGTAACTAGATCTACCAAGTCATGTACTTGCAATACATTACCGCAAGCAAATACTCCCTCTATCGTAGTTTCTAAGTTATTATCTACGACAGGACCGCCCATTTCTGAGATTTCAGCTCCAGCTTCTCTTGTTAATTCATTTTCAGGTATTAACCCAACTGATAATAGTAGTGTATCGCATTCAATAAACTTCTCAGATCCTATAACTCTATCAAAATTCCTATCAACTTTAGATATTGTAACTCCTTGAACTCTATCTTTACCATGAATTTTAGTAACAGTATAACTTGTGATAAGTGGGATTCCATAATCTTCTAAACATTGTACTTCATTTCTTATTAACCCACTCACATAAGGTTGAATCTCAACGACAGCCTTAACTTGGCATCCTTCCCAAGTTAAACGCCGTGCTATAATCATACCAATATCTCCACTTCCTAAAATAACATAACTTCTACCAGGTAAATAACCTTCAATATTGACAAATCTTTGGGCTTGTCCTGCCGTATATATTCCAGCAGGTCGGAAACCAGGTATGTTAATTGCTCCTCTAGTTTTTTCACGACATCCCATTGCAAGTATTATTGCTTTAGTCTTAATTTCTATAAGCCCCTCTTTATTATTTACCGCATAAATTACTTTATCTGAAGTAATTTCAATTACCATAGTATCTAATTTATAAGCGATATCTAGTTCTACAGCTTGATTGATAAATCTTTGAACATATTCAGGTCCAGTTAATTCTTCTTTAAACTCATGGAGACCAAACCCATTATGAATGCACTGGAGAGTAATTCCACCTAATTCTTTATCTCTTTCTAATATTAATACATTTAAATTAGCTTTTTTAACAATAATAGCAGCAGCTAAACCCGCAGAACCCCCGCCAATTACAGTAACATCTACGCTATATTTATTCACTCTTTACTGACCCCTCTTGATATTTCTTTTAAAGCAATGTCCTTCGTTCTTCCGATCAAGATGTTAGTATCTTCTCCTCTCTTAGTAATTTCTTCATACGGTTTCTTCAGTTCCCTTGAAAGGATTTCAATAACCCGTGGACGGCAGAAGCCACCTTGGCATCTACCCATGCCGGGTCTACAACGAAACTTAATTCCATCAACGGTATTAGCTCCAACCGGGGCATGGATAGCATTAATTATTTCCATTTCAGGTATTGTTTCACAACGGCAAATAATTCTTCCCCACCTTGGATCTTCTTGGATTTTTTTATCAAGGTCTTCTTTATTGAAATCTTTGAATCGTTCAGGTTTGGGACGAATTGGGTTGTAATCGTCTCTTACGTTTAATTCAACCCCTAATAATTCAAGAAATTCAATAACTTTCTCAGCAATGGCAAATGTTGCTGTTAACCCAGGAGAAAGAATGCCTGCGACATTTATAAAACCATATATATCAGTATTGTCTATGATAAAATCATATGTATCTGGGACAGCTCTTAAACCAGCAAAATTTCTAATTGAACTTCTTAAAGGAAGATTTGGAACTAAATTTCTCCCACCATCTAGAATATCTTTTAGGCCGGCTGTAGTAGTTGAAATATCTTCACGATCAGTTATGTTTTGTGCATTAGGTCCAGCAAAAGTATTTCCATGTAATGTGGGGCACACTAAAATTCCTTTCGAAACTCTAGTGGGCATTGGGAAGAGAATCTTGTTGAGATGAATAGCATTTCTATCAAATAGAACATATTCTCCCTTTCTTGGCATTATGCTGAAATAATCTAAACCCAACATTTTAGATATCCTTGCAGCATGAAGTCCTGCGGCATTAATGAGATTACTTGCTTGAAATTCTCCTTGATATGTCCTTACAGTAAACGTATACTCTTGATGCTTGATTTTAACAACTTCATGATTCCTAAGAAATTTCACTCCATTAGTAGCAGCATTTTCTGCCAACGCAAAAGTTAATTCGTATGGGCTAACTAGACCGGCAGAGGGGGCATGTAAAACACCCACAACATCATCCGTTAGGTTAGGTTCCATATCTTTTATCTTTTTCTTATCCAAAATCAGTTCTAAACCGGGTATACCATCTTCAGTTCCTTTTTTTCTTTCTTCTTCTAACTCTTTAATCTGATTATCTTCTAGAGCAACCACAAACGAACCAATCCGTTCAAATGGAAAATTTAGTTCCTTTACAGCTTGAGTATACAATTTATTTCCTTTGATACATAGATATCGTTTAATATACTCTCTTTGAGCCGCATAACCTGCGTGAACCACGCCTGAATTTGCCTTAGTTGTACCAGAAGCGATTTCAGCTTCCTTTTCTATTACACATATATTTAGGTCATACTTTGAAAGCGTACGAGCTATAGAGCACCCGGTAACTCCACCACCTATAATGATGACATCATATATCAAATATTTGATACCTTTTTTACTAAAATTTTTTCTTGAATTACTGTAATAATAATCTTGAAAAATTTAAATATCTTCTAAATTTATTAAAGGGAAAATGCTGATAATTTTTTTAGAGAGTAGGAATTCCTTTCCTTTTAAATAAGATAAATTGAGAGAAACCAAATTAGATTAAAAATAATGGCTGAGATTATCAAGAATTTTGTTATTGGATTGAAAATCGAATTCTTTAAGGATCTTGTTAGTTTCAATTCACTTTCACTTGCTAGTACGTTTTCAACTTGGCGATAATTAGGATTCATTTCCTTTTTCAAATGAATTGAGCCTAAAAATCCTGGATTCGATAATTTTTTAATAAGATAGTCTAAATTATTTGAGGGAACAAAACTATTCTTGGTAATTGAACCATAATCTCTTGAGTTATCAAGATTACTTGGTCGATCTGAGAATCCTTTGTTATTAATAGTCTTTTTATTGTTTTCTATTTCTTTCATGCTTCTTCCATTAATACTATATCTAAATTATCTTAAATTTTTTATGGTTATGAAAATAAAATTTAAAATATTCAAGATATAGGGATAAAATTATGTTAGTCTATACTAATTAAGGTATAGAAAGACTATTTCATGTTATTTTCTAATGAATCCTTAATTACGTTTTCAAAAGTTTCAAAGAGTCCAACATCAGAATCCCATTTTTTTAACGTTTCTTCAGGATATAACTCAAAGAACTTATCGGAAATATCTCTTAATTCATTAAATATTTTTTTTGCTTTTATTTTATTAGAAGAACTTGCAACAAAAAGAAATTTATTTCTCTTAACTATTGAAAAACGAATTTGGCTTAATTCAAAATTAGATATCCCTTCCTCAGTTAGTTTTTCAGCAAAAGTATTTAATGCACTCATGAGCGCTCCAAACAATTGTGGGTTAACTCTTGGATCAATTACTCGACTATAAACAGTTGTACCGCTTTCAGTTAAAATCCATAAATCTCTTAATACTTTCGCCACAGTAATTTCCTAACTAAAGAATTATTATTATTCATAACAATTATTTTATTTCTTTATTAAGATAACTATTGATTAAATTTAAAAATATTTTTCGAAACAATAAAATATAACTTAAATTTTTTAAGAAAATATTAAGGCATTAAACTAAGTTTTTATCAACCGAAATGAAGTACAATAAAATCTCTGATTTTTTACTTGAAATATTTAAAAAAATCGTTGGAAAAAATGCCAATGGGAGGGCATGCTTCTGATTTTTATTTTTCTGGCTATTACCATAAAATTTTCTTTTATTTTTTAAAAAGATTTTAGTATCTTTACAATTAGTTTTTTTTATAGTCTCTAAGCCTAAATGACTGAGTTTTCTAATGACTCCCAAATTTACCTATAAATTATAAATCCCATTAAAATCCCCGTTTTTCATACGTACGGCGACATATAACAAATCTGTATAAAAAAGCTTATATATACATGATTGACTTATAATTCAATATCAAGAAAAGATTCTACAAAAGATCATACTTATGGTTAATAGAAATTAAAATTATATACATAAATGATCTCAAGAATATTGATACAAAAAAAATTGTAGCTAAAAGATCAATCACACGATCACTACATCATCTAAAACAAAAATTTTTACCCAAGTGAATGAAAATGAGTAATTATAAAGATAGACTTCGCTCAACAAAAATTAATTCGGAAGAGGATAGCTGTAGTTCAGATGCTCAATGTTGCGATAACCCATGTATTGAGCCACAAGATGGAGATGCTGTCTGTACAAATTGCGGTATGATTCTTGGACGCAATCTTGTTGGAAATGAGAGGAGGGCGTATACAGTCGAAGAAGTAAATAAACGAAGACGAACTGAGCCTCGATGGCGTGAGTTCGGACCACGTACTATGCTCCCTAACAGCAAAATTGATTCGAAAGGAAGACTTATTAATGCCCGGGGTAAAACCCTATTTTCAAGATTATCAAAGATCCAAAATTCGTTAATCTCAAGCATCGAAAGGAATTTCTGGGAAGCTAAGCCCAAACTTAAAATGCTTACGAGCAAGATGAATATCCCAGAATACATAAAAGAAACAGCCTGGAAGATCTATTCTGTAGTAGCCAAGAAGAAATTAACGATGGGAAGATCCATTGATGGTTTCATTGCTGCTTCCTTATATGCAGCAATTAGAGTTCATGAATTTCCTCGATTACTTGAAGAAGTTTGTGAAGCTTCAATGACTCCAAGAAGAACTGTTCACCGTTCTTTAGGTATGGTTGTAAAAGATGTATTGCCGGAACTTGCACTTAAATATCGTCCCATAACTGCTGAGCAATTAGTATTTCGGTTCGGGAACGACCTTGGATTACCAATGGAAACGCAGAAAATGGCGATTAACATGCTAGTACAAGCATCTAAAAATGGTTTACTACGCACTGGGAAAGATCCAAAGGGATTAGCCGCAAGTGTCATTTACATGGCAGCAAAAGCTGGAAATCACCGAAAGACTCAGGCAGAAGTCAGCGAAGTCGCCAAGGTCACAGAAGTGACGCTTCGGAGCCGCTCAAAGCAAATTAAGAATAAGCTTCAGTAATCTGGCAGAATTAGTAAGTTTAATTTAAAAACCGAGTAAACAAAACAAATATTTTTTTATTTTTTCTTCTTCTTTTATTTCTAATATTTTATTGATATTCAGCCTGGTTTATTTCTTACTGCTCTTGATATTTTTAGATTTCTTCAAAATCTCTAATTAATTTTGTATTCAATTGTCCGTTTTAATTAGCTTTTTCTCAGAGTTATTGGGAAAATTAACAATTATATAGATGTATTTTTATCTATTTTATAAGGGTATGAGCTATATAGAAAAAAAATATAATACCAAGATTAAGGAAACATTTGAACAATTATCAATCTTAGATGATTCTCTGCTTATCCAATTAAGCAAAAAATCTGTAAAAAATATCAACGAAATTGCTAAGTTATGTGCCGATTTTAACCATCGTATAAATCTTATACTTAAGAAGTATTATCCGGAAATAAAAGAAATGAATGATAAAGTAATCATTAAATCTACCTTAAAATTTTATTATGATTTGATTTATAAATTAACAGATTTAGTAAGAAATATTGAAAATTTCCAAAAAATTGACCAAGAATATTATGATAAGCTAGTAGAGTTTATTAATGAAAAGGAAAGTCTGATTTTCGGGAAGTATAGAATTATATGTGCTCAAGAATTAACTGTTTTTTATGATAAGAATTCGCGACAAAACTTGGAGAAAATTCTTTTAGAAAAAATAGAAAGTAAAAGCATGAATTACTTTACTTTTGGCTCTTTGGAAGAAGAAATCAAGAAAATTGCTCTGGTGGCAGGTGCTAGTTCGGTTATAATTACGGTTGCGGATAAATTAGGCAAAGAAGACTTAGAATCTGCAAAGTCAATTATTATTTTTGATATAGGTGAAGATCAAGATTTTAAGTATTTAATAAAAATCGGAGAAGAAATCAAGAAGTATTTAGATTCTAAAAACTATGAATCAGTTATTAAGGATGATACTATAATTACAGATGCGAAATTACTTCCCGACGAAATTTAACACTTCTTATTCCTTATGATTGATATTATTCTTATTAAATTTCAACTCTATTATAAACATTCTTAAATTTGTTTGACAAATTATAATTAAGACTTGGTAGTAATTTTAATTTGATTCTATGAAAAATTATTGGTTTAGTTTAAGAGTAGTTATTCTTTTTTTCCTCCTAATTTTAAGTTATATTGTTCTCTATTATTTTTTCTATTATAATCAGAGGTTTGAAAGGGACACTAGTAAATTAAGAGTCAATTCGATGATTACTATTCTCTTTTTTATTGCTTTATTTTACATACTCTTCTTTCTGATTGATATTTCGGTTTATAATATAATTTTTGGCATTGTAATTTCACTTGGAACTCTCTTATGGATAGGTATTTATTTCCTTGAATTTTATAAGATTGAACTCGGTTTATGGAATTGGAAACCTATAAGAAATTCTGCTGCTATTCTATGTATTTCTATTTTTTCTCCAGGATTTACTTTGTATATAATTAAATTTATCAAGAATAACTCTAATCCTAATAGAAAATGGAAAATTATTAGAAATTATCATGTTCATGAAGGTTTTGCTGGTATTCTATTCGTGATAATAGCTTTTTTTCTATGGTTAATTCGTTTTTTGATGATCCAACATGAAGCATTGAAGAAGAGATTAAGAATATTTTTAGCAATAGACATGATGTTGTTATTTTTATTTCTATTTAGTGGTAGTTTTTTAATTTTGAGAGATAGAAGAGATATCGTTAGACTAAAGTTTATCGAAAAAAGAAAGGATCAGTCTGGAAATAAAATATCTTCGGTATTCAATAAAATTTCTCAAGATTCAGTACATTTTTTTAAATCTCCAAGAGGACTCTATTATCCTTTCGGAATTTTATTGAATTGCTTTGCCGTAAATATGTTTATTCATGGAACTGATTTTCTACCTAAGGAAATTTTCTATTTAAATCATGAAACTATTGTATTACTAGGGTTTATTCTTTGTTTTTTCGCTGGGGGATTGGTTGGATTTGATTGGTATCGATTATTTTCCAAACTTTATCCCGAATTATATCAAGAACTAGAGCTAATTTTAGATGATTTAAGAAAATAATAAGTAGGATTTTAGAGACTTACTCATAAAATATTTATCTTTTAAAGTATTTTTTATAATGGTTTCCTATGGCAAAAAAGAAGAAAGAAGTTCCAATAATAGGAATAACTGTATCTAAAGAAGAAGATTTTTCTGGTTGGTACACAGAATTGATTAATAAAGCAGAATTAGCGGATATTCGATATAATGTGAAAGGATTTGTCGTTTATCGAGAATGGGCAACTATCACAATAAGGAAGATGTACAAAAAGTACGAAGACTTATTAGAAAAAAAAGGTCACCTCCCGTTAACTATGCCATCATTGATCCCTGAAAGCAATTTTTTATTAGAAGCAGATCATGTGGAGGGATTCGCACCTGAAGTGTTTTGGGTGACGGAAGCTGGAAGTTCCGGTCGTTTAAGCGAAAGATTAGCGCTTCGTCCTACTAGCGAGACTGCTTTATATCAGATGTATTCTCTGTGGATTCGCAGTTATAAGGATTTACCTTTTAAACGTTATCTTTCTTGTCAAGTATGGCGTTACGAGGGAAAAGCGACAAGGCCATTCTTTAGGGGGAGAGAGTTTCATTGGATTGAGACACATAATGTCTTCGCTACTATGGAGGAGGCAATGGATCAAGTTAAAGAAGATATGGAAACCACATACCAAATGCTTCAAGACGAGTGTTGTATTCCTATCATATTTTTTCAAAGGCCAGAATGGGATAAATTTGCAGGAGCGGTTCATACATATGCTGCTGATGCATTAATGGGTTCTGGAAAGGTCCTTCAGCTACCTTCAACACATTTATTGGGACAAAATTTTGCGAAACCATTTGATGTGAAATTTATTGATAAAGATGGGAAGGAAAAATATGGGTATCAGACATGTTATGGTCCTGCTCAGAGTAGAAACTATGGAGCAATGATCGCGTATTTGGGTGACGATAAAGGCTTAGTTTTACCTTTTGACCTAGCACCAATTCAAATTATCATTATCCCAATAATTTTTAAAGGAAAAGAAAAATTAGTGCTGGAAAAAGCAAAAGAAATATACAATATTTTCAAGGACAACTACATTGTTAAAATTGATGAATCAGACGAGTCAGTTGGCAACAAATTCTATCATTGGGAACTGAAGGGTGTACCAATTAGAATCGAGGTAGGTCCTAAAGACATTGAAAAACAACAAGTAGTAGTGGTAAGGAGGCATGACGGGAAAAAATCCAACATAAATGAACAAGATTTAGAGAAAAAAGTTGATGATCTTGTTGAAAACTATACAAAAGAGATAAAAGAAAAATCTTTAATTGATTTTGAATCTCAAGTAGAATGTGTATATGAAAAAGATGCTGCAACAGAAGCTATAAATAACGGAAAAATAGTTTGTTGTGGATTTTGTTCAATTGATCACGATGGGGAGCGATGTGCTGAAGTAGTAGAAAAGGAGATTGGTGGAGAAGTGAGAGGAAAGCGAGTCGATGAAGAAAAACACGAGTTTGCCACATGTTTAATTTGTGGAGAGCCTGCCTCTTGCACTATTTATATAGCTAAAAGTTATTGAATGCAACTTTAATTATCTTTAAATATAAATATTAAGTTAATTTCTTATCAAAACCATTAATAAAAAAAAAGATAGAATTATATAACTCAATGAGAATAATTGAGTAGTGTATTTGGATGACGCTCTTCCTCTTTAATAAATTTTTGTTCAATATTTATGTATCCGCAATCTAAACACTTTGCAGTTATTGGAGGAAAATAATTAATAAGCTTCGGTTTTTTATTCGAAGAGCAGTATGGGCAAATATAATACATGATTTGGTTTAGTTTTTTATTAAAAATATCTTATATTTCTTTTTCAAAAGAAACATAAAAACACCTACAATTAAGTCTATTAATATAGTCTAATTCTAATTCAAAAACCATTTTATTATTAGAAATTAATCCAAAACTTTAAGAAAACTAAATCCTTTAATTTTCTCAAATTTTTGAAGTAATGAATAACGATGCTAGACTTTATACACCCTCTCTCTGATGATTTTAGAAATATCTATTTTATAGAGGGAGAAAGAAATGGAAATTATCCCTTTTCTCACTCTTTACTCATTGGAAATTACTTAATAGATACAGGAATTTCAGGAACACGTATAAAAAAACTCAATAAGCAATTTCAAATTAATACTGCAATTTTAAGTCATTGGCATGAGGATCATATTTCTGGTAATAAATTACTCCCTAATTCTAATTTTATATGTCATATAAGTGATAAACTTCCAATTGAAGATATTGAAATGATGTTTCCCTATTATAAAGTTGAAGGGACGGACGCTGGAAAGGAATTTAGGGTGTTATTTGAAATGTTTGGAATGAAGAATACTAAAATATCCAAAACTTTCAACGACAATGAGATAATCAATATAGATGATCATCTAAAAATAAAGGTAATTCATACTCCTGGTCATACCGCAGGACATTGTGGGTTTTATGAAATAAATTCAAAAATCGCTTTTTTTGGGGATATTGACTTGACTAGATTTCCATATTATGCAACAATTGACTCAGATTTAGTGGATTATGAAAATTCAATTGATAAACTTAAAAATTTAGAAATTGAGATTGCGGTAATGGGTCACAAAGATCCTGTTTTTGGAAGTAGTAATATTCGAGTTGAATTAGACAAATTCAAATCAGTAATTTTTAAAAGGGATGAAAGAATATTATCTAACTTGACTGAACGGAAACCCATTCGTCCGATAGATCTCAAGGGTAAGAATTTAATATATAAAAGGTATACCTACAATTTTGAAATCATATCAGAATTAGTAATGATAGAAAAGCATTTCGATAAATATCTTAAAAAAAATTTAATAACAACTCAAGATAATGGATATATTTTAAACTAATATAATATCCCAAATAAATAGGTTAAAACAGTTCCTCTTAATATAATAAAGACATCATGAGCTTAGTCCCTAAAAAAATATTTTTTGTTAAAGGAAAAGGATTTTCTAGTAATTCAGAATTACGCTCATTTGAACAGGCTTTAAGAGACGCTGGTATTGAAAAATTCAATATTGTTAAGGTATCATCGATTATCCCCCCATTTTGTGAGGAAGTTGGTAAAGATGAAGGCTTAAAAGAACTTAAAACAGGTCAAGTAGTTTATTGTGTTATGAGCAAAATTAGTTCAAATAAAAAGGATAAAGAAATATGTGCATCCATAGGAGCAGCTAAACCTGTGAATGCAGAAGACTATGGTTATTTGAGTGAAAAACATTCTATTGGTGAAGATCCTGAGAAAGTAGCTGAGATTACGAGAACATTAGCTGCTGAAATGCTAGCGACAACACATGGAGTTTCATTCGATCCAAGCTTAAATATCAAAACAAAAAGTTTTACAGGATCTACAAAGGTAAGAAAAGACGGTGAATGGGCGACGGTTCTAGCTGCTGCTATTTTCATTTTATAGTGACAGTCACACATTTATTACTAGGAATTTATTTCTTTTATATCTCCTCGAATTTTCTCATCAACCTTAAGAATTACTAATGTAGTTGGAGGACCGAAATAATTAGTTTCTAAGTACCCCTTACCAGGATTTATTAGCCAAGTGTTTCCTTCTTGAGATATTTTTGCTCCGTGTGTATGGCCATAAATTATAATATCAACATTTACATTATTAAATTCTTCTAATACTTGAGTTTCAATAATTTCGGAGGAACCACCACTCGCAGGATGAGTAATGCCTATTTTTTTACCAAGGATCTCTATTATCTCTTTTGATTCAACTCTATTTCTAATACTTTTAGGATCAGCATTGCCATATACGCCTTTAAATCGGTCCCCCTTGAGTTTGATTAAACCTTCTAGTACATCTAAAGAAACATAATCTCCAACATGAATAACCCAATCTGAATCTTCTATTTCTTTTGTCATATCTCTTGGTAAATCTTTAAAATTCCTTATGTGGGTATCTCCCAAAATTGCAATTTTTACTGTCATATTAAAAAATGTTAATTTAGATTTTAAGAAATTGACCATATCCTAATTTTTTTATCAGCTGCCCCCATTGCGAATAATTTCCCATTGGGTGAATAAGTTACTCCATAAATACCTTTAGGCTTCATGTCGATAGTTTCAATTAATTCAGTATTAGAAATATCAAAAAATTGGATTTTATGATCTGATGTAATTGCGATAGTTTTATTATCTGGGGCAAAAGTTAAATTATGTGAATATCCTTGAATCAACTCCTGTGATTGGATTACCTCCATTTTTTCTAATCCAAGAATTTTAAGGGATTCATAATCACAAATTGCTAAATATTGTGAATTTGGTGAGAAAGCTATAGAGGAAATGACAGTTTGAAAACCAGAGATTTCATTGATTAACACTCCTGAAGGAATTTCCCATAGAAATAAACTCTCACTGAGTCCACCCACCGCTAGAATCTTCCCATTGGGTGAAAATGCAACAGATGAAACATTCCTCTCATATGGATGGAAAGACATTATTTGTTCACCTGAATTTAAACCCCATAAATTTACTTTACCATCATAAGAACCACTAGCAAGATATTTCTTATCCGGAGATATATGAACAGTACTTACCGTCTTTTTATGACCTTTCAGTGTCCTCAATATTTCTCCAGTTGGTAATTTCCATAGTTTAACAGTTAAATCTGTTGATCCAGACGCCAATATTTTGCCATCACTAGATGAAGAAATTGAATTTACACTATTCTTATGATCTTCAAGAACTTTTATTAGCTCCCAAGAAATAATATCCCATAATTTTATCTTAGCATCCATTCCAGAAGAAATTAGTTTAGTTCCATCTGGTGAGAAAAGAACATTTATAACATAATTTTCATGTGCTTTAAAAGTTTTAATTAGCTCAACCATTAAGCTCATCAATAAAAGTATTTTAATTTATATTATTAAGACTTAATTAGTAGAAAGAAATTACAGTTCTTTTATGATTTTATTTAAGGGGTTTCTATAAGTAGGTTCTGGTATATCTCCTTGGATGTATCCAAAGGGGAGTACAGTTAATAGATAATCATTTGCTTTCAATCCTATTATTTGCTTTGCTTTCCCTTTATTCATTGATCCTATCCAACAAGTACCAATTCCTAAAGACCAAGCCATTAAAATCATGTTCATTGAGACTAGAGAAGTATCAACTACATACCAATTACCACTAATCTTTGGCTTTCCCACAATAGCTACGGCAAATGAAGCTTCGCCAATAAACCAACCATAGCCGGTGACTCTAGCTATTTTCTTCAATACGTCTTTACTTTTAATAACTATAAATTCCCAAGGTTGACGATTTGAAGCACTTGGCGCCCACCTTCCTGCTTCCAAAATCATTTCTATTTCTTTTTCTGGAATTGGCTTATCTTGAAATGCTCTTATACTTCTTCTTTCTTTAATAAAATCTAATAAAATTTTTGGATCAATCATTATATATTACACCTTGCAAACTCAAATCCTAATCTTTTTATATCTAAAAACTATTAAAAATGCTACTAATATAAGTTATAATCTATAAATTTTTTTTCACTTTAAAAATTGAATGTAATTAGAAGAAGCAGATTTCTATAAGCCGTTATTGTTTTTGTATTTATAGTAATCCGACTCAAAATTCGGAAATATTTTATTTTTCCTTCCTTCTTTTTCCAATTTGATGAGTCCTAGTTCAATTAGTTTATTTAAATGATAATGAATAGTTTTATGATCAACCTTGAATTTCTTTGTGATTAAATTATTCCAAATACCAGGCTCTTGTTCAATCATTTCTAAAATTTTTAATGTAAGTCTGCTTTTTTGTAATTTCAAATCTATATTAGATATTGGATTTTTTTGATAATAAGGGAAATACGCAATAAAGTTTCCAACTCTCTTTTTTCCTATAATTTTATAAGTCTGCAGAATATCTAGGTGCCAAACTAAATTTCCTGCTGCAAGCCCAGTTTTTCTTAACAATTCGTTGAAATGAACTCCTGGTTCATTCAATATGAAATCAATAATTTTATTTCGATTTTTATTTTCCAATACCTCATCTAAAGTTAATCTATGAGCCCCTTTCTCAATTGATACAGTTCTT
>Ga0209977_10000617_pt1 | contig 14286 bp, 8 predicted proteins | sample SumtaG_2_FD_183113 | JGI IMG/M metagenome (GOLD analysis project Ga0209977, IMG submission 183113) | Deep subsurface microbial communities from Indian Ocean to uncover new lineages of life (NeLLi) - Sumatra_00607 metaG (SPAdes) (version 2) | ecosystem: Environmental > Aquatic > Marine > Oceanic... | reverse complement strand
AGTTCTTGCAGGCGGCGTTGTCATAGGGATTGCCTCTGTTAGAGATGCTAATCTGGAAATTATGCGTTTTTAGCTCATTTAACGTACACAGATGAGGTATAATGAATGCCTCGATCAGAGAGTGGTGGATACATGCCAAAGCTTGATTTCTATCCGCTATGGCCATCCGCAAGGCTGAAAGAGTTAGCTTCGTATCTATTGTCTATGTTAGTAATCTAGGGGGAGCTCGATTTATCAGCGGGGTCGGTTTTTGCATTTTGCCCTATTATCCTCATTATGATGGTTGCTTTGAGGTAGAAGGCCTGACTGACTATTATTTAACGTAGTAGGTAAGTTTTTCTACGAAATATCGGAGGATCTCCCGATTAACCTACCTCGCGAAATAAGCATTTTGGTCTCCAGACAAAACGAAGATAAGAGCACGGAGCATAAGGCGATGAAAAGGGAAGAACCTTCCCCAGTAAAGATGATCAATATTCATAAAGGGTTTCGGGGAGTCTATGCTCTAAAAGGCGTTGACTTTTTGGTTGGGCCTAATGAGACGGTAGGCCTAATTGGAGATAATGGCGCAGGTAAATCCACCCTCATAAAAATCCTCTCCGGGGTCTATCCTCCCGATGAGGGCAAGATTTATCTAGAAGGCAAGGAGGTACGTTTTTCCTCCCCCAAGGATGCCATTCGACTGGGAATCGAGACTATCTATCAGGATACCGCAGTAGTAAATCAGTTGAGCATTATGAGAAATATCTTCATAGGAAGAGAACCGACAAAGCATTATCTGGGCCTAATAAGGCTACTCGACATTGGGAGAATGGCAAAAGAATCTATGAAGGCTTTAGCGGGAGTGGATCTTCGTCTAAGATCACCTGCCGTCCCTGTGGGAGATCTCTCTGGGGGAGAGAGGCAAGGTGTTGCCATAGCTAGAGCCATGTACTTCAAAACCAAGATTCTCATCCTGGATGAGCCCACCAATAACTTATCAGTTAAGGAGTCACAGAAGGTTCTCCAGTTTGTGCAAGGATTGAAGAGTCTGGGTATATCAAGTGTCTTTATAACTCACAATCTTTACCACGTATACCCGGTGGCGGACAGATTGGTGCTCCTGAATCGGGGAAAGAAAATAGGCGACTTTAAGAGAAAAGAAACATCAATAGAAGAGTTAACTAAGCTAATGACATTGAGTTAAGCGCAGCCAATCTTACTCTTTGTCTTTTGGACCATACCAACGTAAGAAACTTGGTCAAGGGTGTGGCAAATTTTTTGATGTTTTCCTTAATGTAATATGATTTGCCTGATTTTATAAAAATGCGCTCAGAGGCAAGATTTAAGTATGTGAAGCGTCCCAAGGTTGAGGAAACTTCACTGTTCAGACCAACCTATGGATTCAAGTATCTTTGGGAAGATGACAATGTTCGCGTACTTAGCTTGAATTCATGGGAATTTTTCTCTTTATTTCTTAAAGATAACTATAAATTGGTGGAAAGAGTTTAAAAAAATATATATTCTGCAATCCACACAGTTTTTGCACGAAAGTTACCTAGTAATAAATGGAAGGAGCGAATATGCTCATTGGGCTAAACGGGGCTACTACTATGAAGAATGCAGACCTCCTCACGGACATATATCTTGCCGAGAAAGCTAAATATGACTTACTGGAAATTTGGAAAGCTAAATTAAATGACTATTTAAGTCAAAAAGATTTAACCAGTTTAGTAAATTTATTTGCTGGAGCAAAAATCAAGCCCTATGCTATTAATTCTATAGAAAATATCACTTTTAGAAACAAAGAGGGCTTTGGTCAGATTAAAGATGAGACTTTACGTTTAAGTGAAATTGCTCATAGAATTAAATGTAAATACTTGGTGGTGGTACCCAATGACAAACCACCCGGCATAACGAAAAGAGAGATCATAGAGGAGTCGGTAGAAAGTTTACGGCAATTATCCAAAATAGCACTGGATTACGACGTGGCTCTAGCATTCGAGTTCATCGGAAGAGAAGATTCTTCAGTGAACAACTTAGCTACCTGCTGGGATATCGTTAAAACTGGGGATCTTGAAAATGTAGGCCTGGTTTTTGACACTTTTCATTTCTATCTTGGTGGTTCGGGCCTGAAATCCCTTCAAAAAGTAGACCCTGAAAAAATTTTCATGTTCCATATCAACGATTCTGAAGATTTACCAAGAAATGAACTTCAGGATAAGAATCGTTTGCTTCCCGGCAAAGGTATCATACCCTTACGGGAAATCGCTAAAGGACTACAAGGAATCGGATACAATAAAATGGTCTCTGTCGAACTTTTTAGGCCAGAATATTGGAGGTGGGATCCAGAAAAGCTGGTTAAAGAGGCGCGACAAACAACAATCGCTGTGCTTAAGGGATTGTTCTTCTAATTTTCTGCAAAGTACAAAACGAGTCTTACCTTATTCCTATCACTAAACATCACCTTGTTCCTGCCCAGGAGCTTTTTTCTCACTGTTAGTTTCCAGGTATTCAATACAAGGTGAGGTCGAAAATCTTGACAATTGGCTAATTTTTTATAGAATTAAAGCTGATATGATTCTTACCGTCACCCTTAATCCCGTCTTGGATCGGGTAGTTGAGATACCCAATTTTCGAGTGGGGAAGGTCAACCGGGTAGAAAAAGAGAGAATAAGGGTGGCAGGGGGAAAGGGGATAAATGTCTCCCGGGTAGCTAAGATTTTAGGCGAGCCAACTTTAGCCACTGGTTGGTTGGGAGGCCGTACCGCAGGGTTTATAAAGGAGAGATTAAAAAAGGAGGGTATAGCTTCCGATTTTGTTTCCATAAAGGGAGAAAGTAGGCTGAACTTGACCATTCTCGATCCGGTAACCCTCAGTCAGACCCACTTGGTGGAGAAGGGTCCCCGGATTTTTCCCTCTGAAATAAAGAAACTAGAGGAAAAAGTTGGAGATCTGGTAAGAAAGGCGAGGGTGGTAGTTTTTTCTGGAAGCGTCCCCCCAGGAGTAAGCAAGAACATCTATAATTCCTTAATCCGTTTAGTCTACCGGGAAAAGGAGAACATTATCCCTATTCTGGACACGCGAGGTGAGCCTCTCAAGCAGGGACTTCAGGGTAGACCCTTTATGCTTAAGCCCAATAAAGAAGAGATGGAAAATCTCATTGGAAAAAGCCTTGAGTCTGAAGCCGATTTAATTCGGCAGGTAAGGGCTCTTCTTAAAAAATATGTTCAACTTGTGGTTGTCTCCCGAGGCAAAGACAAAGTTATGGTGATGGAAAAAAAGAGCCTGCTCATGGTCTCTCCTCCTAAAATAGATCCTGTGAATACAATAGGAGCAGGAGACGCTCTGGTGGGTGGTTTTGCTGTGGGACTCTCCCGAGGATTAAGTTTAAAGGAGATGTCAACTCTGGCGGTAGCTTGCGCAGCAGCCAGTGCAGAAGAAGGAAGAGAAAAGCCGCTTTCTCTTAAAAGAATAAACCAGCTTAGGGATAAAATTAGGTGGAAAGAGGCAAGAGAATGAGTTCTCAGGAAAATAAAGAGCAGGTAGATTACCAAAATAAATGTTTAGAAATAAAAGCGAAATTCACCACTAAAGAAAAAAAACTTAAGGGTGCTAAAAAGGAGATTTCCTCCCTTCGGAGTCAGGTTAAAGCAGTAAAGGAGGAGCTGAAGTCAACAGATAAGGAAACAGGTGAGTATCTGGATTATCTTAAGCGATTAAAAGCAGAGTTTGAGAATTATAAACGTCGGAGTCAAAAAGAGAGAGAAAGGATAGTTAGTTGGTCCAACGAGGATTTAATTAAGCAATTTTTGCCGGTCTTAGACGACCTGGAAAGAGCGGTGGACTCAAGTCAACAATCAAATAATAACCTTGCCAGTCTAATGGAGGGGATGAGGATGATTCTTGACCAGCTAAAAGCCATACTTCAGAAGCAGGGATTACAGGAGATTGAGGCAAAGGGTGAAGAGTTTGATCCGTATTTTCACGAGGCACTTATGAGTGTGGATCTAGCCGAATATCCGGATAACTTAGTAGTGGAGGAGATGAGAAAAGGTTATAAGCTCAACGATAAGATTTTAAGACCAGCTATGGTTAAGGTAAACAAGAGAAGTCAAGAAAACAAGAAAAAAAATAAAAGTAAAGATTAGTGATGGGGACAGAACGGATTTCACCCTAATCATTGATCCCTGATCACTTTAAAAGGGGGAGTATTTATGAGTGACAAAAAAGTAACTAAAAAAATAATCGGTATTGATTTGGGTACCACCAACTCCTGTGTGGCAGTAATGGAGGGGGATGAGCCTGTGGTTATAACTAATCAAGAGGGCTCTCGAACAACTCCTTCCGTGGTTGCTTTCACCGATAAAGGAGAAATGTTAGTAGGTGAACCAGCTAAAAGACAGGCTATAACCAACCCTAAGAATACAGTCAATTCCATAAAAAGACTTATGGGTCGCAGGTTCGATGAGTCAACGGTAGAGAAGGCAAAGAAAAGAGTCCCTTATGATTTAATGAAAGATTCTCAAGGCAGAGTCAAAGTGAAGGTAAACAAAGGAGAATTTCTACCCCAGGAGATTTCAGCCCGTACCCTCCAGAAGATGAAGCAGACAGCCGAGCAGCATCTGGGAGCAAAGGTAGAGCGAGCGGTAATTACTGTTCCTGCTCATTTTCGTGATAGTCAGCGCCAGGCAACTAAAGATGCCGGTGCTATTGCTGGTCTTAAGGTAGAGCGTATTATAAATGAGCCTACGGCAGCAGCTATGGCCTATGGATTGGAAAAAAAGGGAGAAAAGAAAATAGCCGTCTATGACTTAGGTGGGGGAACCTTTGATATTTCCATTTTGGATGTAGGGGATAAAGTGGTGGAAGTTCTTTCCACTAATGGTGATACCTATTTGGGAGGAGATGACTTCGACCAGCAAGTGGCGGACTGGGCGGCAGAGGAATTCAAAAAGCAAAGTGGCATAGACATAAGAGAAGATAAGATGGCTTTACAAAGGCTTAAGGAGGCGGCAGAAAAAGCTAAATGCGAGCTTTCCTCCAGTCTGGAGACCCAGATAAATCTACCCTTTATTACGGCTGATCAAAGTGGGCCTAAACACCTGAGCCTCACCCTTAGCCGGGCCAAGCTAGAACAGCTAACCGAGGATTTAATTGAAAAGACCATCAAGCCATGTGAGCAGGCACTGGCAGATGCTAAATTGAAACCTGGGGATGTTGAGGAGGTAGTTTTAGTGGGAGGCCAGACCAGAATGCCCAAAGTGCAGGAAGTAGTGAAGAAGCTCTTCGGAAAAGAACCCCATAAGGGAGTTAATCCGGATGAGGTAGTAGCGGTAGGGGCAGCTATCCAGGGTGGAGTTCTGGCGGGAGAGGTCAAAGATATCCTTCTTCTGGATGTTACTCCACTTTCCTTGGGGATAGAGACTCTGGGAGGGGTGTGCACCAAGCTCATTGAGAGAAATACCACTATTCCCACCAAAGAAAGCAAAGTCTTCACTACGGCTGCTGATGGTCAGACAGCGGTGGATATTCATGTTCTGCAGGGGGAGCGAACTATGTCCGTCGACAACCGTACTCTGGGGAGATTTCAGCTTACCGGAATTCCCCCTGCTCCTCGTGGTGTCCCTCAGGTTGAAGTTACCTTTGATATCGATGCCAATGGCATCGTAAATGTTAAGGCCAAGGATAAAGGCACTGGCAAAGAGCAAGAAATTACTATTAGAGAATCAGGTGCTTTATCCGGTGAAGAAAAGGACCACATGGTCAAAGAGGCCGAACAACATGCTGAGGAAGACAAAAAGAAAGGAGAGAAGATCGAGGCTCAAAATCAGGCAGATAACATAATCTACGCTACGGAAAAGACTCTTAAGGAGCATGGGGATAAGGTTGGCGAGGCCGATAAGAAGAATATCCAGGAGGCAATCGAGGAACTTAAGAAGGCAAAAGATACCGGTAGTGTGGAGGAAATCAGAGATAAGATAAAAAAGCTGAGTGAGGTTTCGCAAAAACTGGGGCAGGCAGTATATGAGGAGGCAGCCAAAAAACAGGCTCAAGAAGAACCTAAGCAAAAAGGTGAGACTGGCGAGGAAAAAAAGGAGAAAAAAGAGGGAGAAGATGTAACTGATGCTGACTATGAGGTAGAGGAGTAGCTGAGTGGCCAAGAGGGATTATTATGAAATTCTAGGCATTTCCCGAGATGCTTCTCCTGAGGAGACAAAGAAGGCTTACCGCAGATTAGCTATCAAGTACCACCCTGATAGAAACCCGGACAATTCCAAAGAAGCAGAGGAGAAATTCAAGGAGGTATCCGAGGCTTACAAGATTCTCTCTGACCCTGAAAAAAGGCAAATCTACGATCAATATGGACATGCGGGACTGGAGTCAGAAGTTGGCGCAGGTGCCGGATTTCGTGGATTTGACTTCGATCCCTTTAAGGTCTTTGAGGAGGTCTTTGGTAGAGGAGGTGTCGGAGGGGATATTTTTGGAAATCTTTTCGGGGGCAGAGCCACAGTAAGGGAAACCCAGCCAGGCTCAGACCTTCGTTATACTCTGGAGATTAGCTTTGAGGAAGCGGCTTTTGGAACCGAAAAGGAAATTAGAGTTGGTAGGTTCGAGCCATGCTCCAGTTGCGCAGGAAGCGGAATTAAACCTGGTTCTGAACCTCAAGCTTGCCCAACCTGTAAAGGGACCGGTTACGTCTCATTGAGTCAGAGCTTTTTCTCCATATCCAGAACCTGTACTCAATGTCAGGGAAGGGGAACTATCATAAGAGACCCCTGCCGGCAATGTCGAGGTACGGGAAGGATTCGAACTGCCCGGAAGATCAAGGTGAAGATTCCCGCCGGGGTCGATCATGGAGCTCACCTGAGGTTAGGGGGGCAAGGAGGGGCTGGTTCACGTGGGGGTCCACCTGGCGATCTATACGTTAGTCTCCGCGTCAAGCCCCATCCCATATTTGAAAGGGATGGAAATAACATTGTCTGTGAGGTTCCCATTAGTTTTGCCCAGGCCGCCCTGGGAGGACGGGTCATTGTTCCCACCTTGAATGGCAAAGTAAAGTTAACTATTCCCCCCAGAACGCAAACCAATAAAATCTTTCGCTTAAGGGGTAAGGGCATTCCTTATCTACACTCTCCTAATCGAGGGGATCAATGGGTAAAGGTAGCGGTGGAGACCCCGGTGCATCTGAGCCAGGAACAAAAGGAGCTCCTCAGGAAATTTGATGAACTAAAACAGGGAAATGAACAGCCCCGCATGAAGGATTTCTTTAAAAAAGTAAAGCGGCTTTTCGGCAGCTAATAGAATCACTTATTTATTGGCCAATTTTACCCCGTTAGAAAAAAGGCTCCGTCCGCGCCCCCTGTTAGAGATTTTGTTTCTAACGGGGTTTATCAGGTACCGAGAATAGTCGCCGGGACGAGAAATAAGAGGAGCGATGAGGATGCTCAAGGTAGCTTTAGCCACTCTAGGCTGCAAGGTAAATCAATACGAAACCGAGTTTTTGCGGGAGTGCCTTATTGAGGCTGGTTTTCGAGAGGTTCCTTTTAAGGAGAAAGCGGATTTTTACATTATAAATACTTGTAGCGTCACTGAGAGAGCTGATCACAAATCAGAAGAGTTAATCAAGGCTGCCAAAAAGAATGGTTCTAACGCTCATTTAATTGTTACTGGCTGTTACGCTGAAGCAGGAAAAGACAACCTAAGAAAAAGATTTCCTCAGATAGATCTAGTGCTAGGAAATAAGGAGAAATTAAAGATACCACGTATAATTACCGGACCTAATGAAAATCATGAAGATACAAAATCCTTTATTCAGACCTTTCATGCCCATAGTCGAGCCTTTGTAAAAATAGAGGATGGATGCGACCAGTTTTGTAGTTATTGTAGAGTGCCTTATGTGCGTGGAGCTAAGATTAAGAGCCGAGCTCCCGATGAAGTTCTCAAGGAAGTAGAAAGTCTTATCCTCAATGGGTTTAAAGAAATTGTTCTGGTGGGAGTAAATCTTGCCCTTTACGGAAGAGATCTTGACTCGCCCATTACTCTGGTTGACCTTTTGAGAGACATGCAATGTTTTGAAGAAACTACCAGAGTGAGACTGAGCTCTCTTGAGCCCCATCTTCTTCCCTCAGGACTAATTGATCTTATGGGCAGTTGCTCTTTTATCTGTGCTCATCTTCATCTTCCCCTGCAGAGTGGAGATCCCGAGATTTTGCAGCGCATGGGAAGAAAATATAGTCCTGATCAATACCGAGGACTGGTTGAGCATATTAAAAAAACGGTTCCCTCGGTAGCTATTACCACTGATGTTATGGTAGGCTTTCCTGGTGAGACCCAAAGACAGTTCCTTAATACCTATCATTTGGTGCGAGAAATTGGATTCAGTCGTCTTCATGTCTTCAGATTCTCTCCCCGCATAGAGACCAGGGCCTATTCAATGCAGCCTCGTGTGGAAGAAAAGGTGAAGAAAGAAAGAAGCAACCACCTGAGGGAGCTGGGAAAGAATCTGGCCCAGAATTTTGCCTCCCGTTTTTTGGGTGAGAGCTTAAGAGTTCTGGTGGAAGAAAGGGTTGATTCAAAAACTGGGTGGTTTTCCGGATATACTGATAATTATATTCGGGCAAGTTTTAAAGGTGAAAATGAGCTAAAAAATAAATTGGTGATGGCAAGGCTCCTAAGTGCTAACCAGGGAGAGGTTCTGGGAGAAGTGGAAAAGGTATTCTCATGTTGATGCCCAAGAAGTTAAAAGATTTAAGTAGGGGTGATTATAAGAGGATCTTAGAAAGATCTCGCTCAAGGATGGAGGAGATTCTCTCTCGTGTTATCCCCATTATTCAGGAAGTTGAAAAACACGGCGATGAAGCAGTCTCGAGGTTTACCAGTAAATTTGATGGGGTTAGCCTTAACTCACGGGATTTTTTGGTTAAAAAAGAGAGGGTAAAAGCGGCTTATAAAAGGGTCAGTCCAGAAGTTATAGAATCACTAAGGAAAATGCGAGACCAGGTTTATGATTTTCATCGACACCAGTTGCCTAAAGACTGGTCAATTAATAAAACCTTCTTAAATAAGGGTGAGGGTAGTTTGACCCTGGGGCAAAGATTTGTTCCCTTTGATCAGGTAGGTGTTTACGTCCCAGGGGGAAAAGCCAGATATCCCTCCACCGCCATAATGGCTATAGTTCCAGCAAAATTGGCCGGGGTAGGTAAGATCATCCTTGCCAGTCCTCCTTCAAAGGAGGGTGAGATGGCCGAGGTAGTTATGGTAGCGGCTGACATAGCCGGGGTAGATCTTATGATTAATGTGGGTGGAGTACAGGCAATAGCTGCTCTAGCCTTTGGCACAGCTACCATTCCTAAAGTTGACCTTGTGGTGGGTCCGGGAAATGTCTATGTTAATGCAGCAAAGACCTATCTTTCTAGTTTAGGGAAAGTGGGGATAGACTGTCCGGCCGGGCCTAGTGAGATTTTAGTCCTGGCCGATAATTCGGCAAATCCGGCCTATGTAGCGAATGACCTATTATCTCAAGCAGAGCACGATGAGGAGAGCTGCTCTATCCTGGTAACCACTTCGGAAAAATTGGCTGAAGAAGTTTGTGAGCTTCTAACTAAGGAGATAAAAAGATTTTCCCGCAGAAAAATAATGGAAAAATCTCTAGAAAAATACGGAGCCATTTTAATGGTAGAGAACCTGGATGAGGCCGTCAATTTTGTAAATGATTTTGCTCCCGAGCATCTAGAGATAATGACCCGAGGACCCAAGGTGGTTCTTAAGCAGATAAAGAATGCCGGCTCCGTCTTTCTGGGCGATTTCTCACCGGTAGCTGCGGCTGATTATCTAAGCGGAACCAATCATATTCTTCCCACAGGAGGCTGGGCCAAAAGTTTTTCTGGCCTTTCGGTTCAGACCTTCCTTAAATTACTAACCTATCAATCCCTTACCAAAAAAGCCCTAAAACTGATGGGTAAAGATATAGCTACCCTTGCTTTTGCTGAAGGGCCCTATGATGCCCATGCACGCTCCATCGAAGTAAGGCAAGAGTAAATATCTGGTTTCCCACCCCCTTCAATTCCCGTAGCCACATTTTTGTTGAGATCTTCACAGGAAAGTCCCGAGATATTTTTTGACCCCTTAGGAAATTTTAACTTATTTTAGATCTGTGTTGCAATAGAGAGAATTTAGATGTGCACCGAAGGACATTCCTCGAAGAAGCCTTATATCAGGCACCTTAACGAGTTTTCGAGTTGAGGAAGAAGAAAGACGTGTTGTCTGACGAGCAAAGCGAGGAGTTTCACGTCTTTCCCGGCCGTTAAGGTGCCGCAGGCAACGAGAAGACGAGCTGAAACAATCCGAAGTCGATATACAGCGACAGAGAGGAATTGTCCTGAGGTGTTTCTTGCCTAGTTTTCCCATTTTCTATATCATAAAGAGAGGACGGGCAAATTGCGGATAAGCAGGGCAGCTCCATTTTTCTTATTTTTCCTTTTGATCTTCTGTCTTCCCGGACCCATAGAAGCAGGCGAAAAGATAAGTCTCTGGGAAATAGCCCAGGAAAAACTCTATTCGGCCTGGCTGGGTGGGGTTTTGTGGAAAGAAGAAGCTGCGGATGTCTCGTTAGAAGGAAATAGCGAAAAAAAAGGAATCATCAGCACCAAGCTTTCCTGGGAACCTCACCTGAGAATCTTTGGTCGCAAAGTAATTGGTATAAAATACCTGCAGCGCCATTATCTTAAAGGAGGTGAGGCCCAGACTGAGTTAAAGAAGCCTACCACAGAAACCGAAATTCAGCAAAAGCTTCAGGTTAAGGTGCGGGGAAGGGTAGGGGAGAGGATTTTTGCTAATGTGGATTATGATGATACTGCTCCCCGGAGTGAACAGCAAAAAATATCTCTTACCTACCAGGGGAAAGAGAATGAAATCATCCAGGAAGTTGCCTTAGGGGATCTTCAATTGGGCTGGCCTGATACCGAATTCCTTGCCTATAATAAGAGCCTCTTTGGGGCTAAGGTGACCGCTAAAAAAGGTGGGTTTAACCTTATGGGAATAGGCAGCGTGAGCAAAGGGGTCTCAGAGAGTAAAACCTTCACCGGAAAGACTACTTTTGAGAAAAAGGAAATTCCTGATACCTCTTATTTGAAGAGAAGGTATTACCTGACTTACTTTGATCCTACCCATCTTCCTCTTACTTCCCAAAGCTTGGAAGTTTACTTAGATGATCAAGATGGCACTAACAATGAAACCGCGGTCAAGCTAACGGTAACCGGGGAGGAAAGTGACTCTTATACTGGCTATTTTGATCTACAATACCCGGGAGAAGATTATTTGTGGGACTCAAGGGAGGGAACAGTAAAATTTCGCCGAAGCATAGGGGAAAATTTTGTCATTGCCATTAGCTACCAGGATAAAGATGGTATCCGATATCCAGCCTCAGGATACCGCATGATAAAGAAACAGCAGGCTCCTGTCTATATAGAAGAGTATGAGCTAAGAAACTATTATTATCTCGGCTCCCAGAAAATTCGTCGGGAGGATTTTACTCTTCTCATCTTTGATTTGATCGGCCGTGACGTAACCTCAAACTATGAATTTGAGATAGATTATGACTTCGGGGTTTTAAAATTTACTCATCCTCTACCGCCATTCCCCAACGCCTACCCTCCTCATTCTACTCATGAGTACACCATTTACACCGAATATAAACATGGGGTTGATGTCTACCTTCTTCATCCTGACATCATTCCCGGAAGTGAAATTGTATGGATGGATGGAAAAAGGCTAACCAAAGAGATAGATTATCTAATCGATTATAGTTCGGGCTTTTTGTCCTTTTTTGATCCAGCTCGCATAACCGAAGACACCAAGATCAAGGTAGATTATGAATGGATACCCTTTATGGGGGGAAAGGCGACTATTCTTGGAGTTCGAGGAGCCTGGGTTCCTCATGAGAGAGTTTCTTTAGGGTCAACCTTTCTTTCCCAGAGTTCTCCCCGCGTCAACCAACCACCGCAGGTGGGATCTTCTCCGGTCTCTCATCAGGCAATGGGACTGGACACCCAGTTTAATTTGGGGTCCGGCTCATCTGTAGAAGACGATCCTGCTCAGACGTTTAATCTAAAGGTTTCAGGAGAGGTGGCTAGAAGCCTGTATGACCCCAACACCTTTGGCAAAGCCATCATAGAGAACTTTGAGTCTACCAAAATTAGCGATGATTTATCTATGGATAAGGATGCCTGGCGGCTCGGAAGTAGGCCGGATCTGGTGAATTTGGGAGAAAGAGTTGGGGTTGATATCCGGAGTGAAGATATTCCCGGTGAGGATATTAATCCTGACTGGAGTCGGGACAAAATAGAGGTTCTGGTTCTCAATTTTGATTTTTTCATGCCCGAGAGTTGGGAGAGTTTAGTTTATCCTATCTCGAAAGTAGGAAGGGATTATACTCAGAGGTACTATCTTGAGCTATGGATCAAAGGCGATGGTCAGGGACAGAGACTATGGTTTGACCTGGGGGTAGTGAGTGAGGATGCTGATGGGGATGGTGAGTTAGACACCGAGGACAAAAATGGGGATGGAAAGCTTAATCCGGGAGAGGACACCGGTATTGACCTGGGTGGAGAACTTATAGGAAGTGGTAACGGAAAACTGGATACTGAGGATCTTGACGGAGATGGTAATTTGAGCACTACTGAAAAATATTCTCAATATGGAGACACGATTGAGCCTGATTTAAAAATTAGCTGGGTAGGCTGGAGAAAGGTCACTATTCCTCTAGCCAGGGCTTCTAATTGGGACCAGGTGAATGAGATAGTTAAGCATCTTCGTCTATGGATTCAAGGAAACCCGGGTGAGGCGAGCCTTAAATTTGCTGGAATAAGTATTTCGGGAGATCGTTGGCAGAAACAGAATCTAAAAGTTGAAGCCAAAAATAATCAGGATGATCCAGATTATAATCCCTTTGATGATGAGGGTTTTCGCAGCTACTATGATGAGATGTACGGAGATTTTGAAACCCGTGATCACAAAAGAAAAAAAGAGGGAGCCCTTTTTCTCTATGGCCTGGCCCAGGGAGATGAGGGTTATGTTCAACAGACCTTCATCAGTCCTAAAGACTTTAGCAGTTACCGAACCCTTAATTTCTGGATTTGGGGATCTGATGAATGCAGCCAGGAAAATACCTATTCTGCCTATCTTCGTATAGGCTCAGATGTTAGTGATGGAGGAGAATATTTGAAAAAGGAAGTCACGGTGGACTTCACTGGCTGGCGGCTGATAAAGACTGATTTAGCTTCCCAGGGAAGCGTCTCCCTGCGGGAGATCAAGCAGCTAAGAATAGGAACAAGAAGTAATTTCAATTCTAATCCTGACAAAGGAGTTTACTTTAATGACATCTTTCTCTCGGGCGTCAAAAAAGAAGAGGGTTTTGCTAACCGGGTGGGATTAAAGATGGAGCTGGGAAAGTTTCTCTCCATTAGTAGTGAATATAAGACATTGGATGCGGTATTCCGAACCGTAGGGGTACTCCCTACCCATCAGCGAATGAGAGAATCTCACCTGGGAATCAATCTTTTACCTCTGGAGTATCTCCCTCTCTCATATGGTTTTACCAGAAAGGAAACCAACACCTTATGGGTGCGAGAGACTCCCCTGAGCAGCAAACTATTGGGGAAGGTGGTGGAGGAGAAAAGAGACTACGGATTAGATTTTCTGCTTCCTCGCTGGCCCAGGATGGGTCTGAGGGTGGAAAATAAGGTTACCGATTATCAATCCCTGGCCGAGATCGAGAATGAGGATACCTATGGGGTCTCTTTAGAATACCAGAATCCTTATGGTTTTGTGTTTCTACCCACTTCTATCCAGACTGCCTATGAGATAGGAGAAAAGCGAAAAATTTTTCTGGATGCAGGGGAAAATAAAAAAGAGAAAACAAGAAGGTGGCGAATTACCCTTCCCTGGGAAGCCTTTGAGAATTTCAAGATCAAGCCCACCTATAGTCAGACGAAAGTTAATGAGATGTCTGAGGAAGCTTTTATGCCCAAGTTGAGAGAAAAGGAATTTAGATTAGAATCAGAGGCTTCCTTCCTTCATCTTTCCCCTCGCCTTTCGTTTCAAGGTGGCTATAGAGAAGATGATTTTTCTTTTGAGAGTCCACAAAAAAGGGATATCTCCACTCATTCTCAAATCTCCTTAAGTTTGCCGTTGAGAATGAAAGAATTCTTTCCTCAGTCTCAATTTTTGAGTACTTTAAGGCTCTATACCGAATATGAAATAGCCAGAGAAGCTCTTTACCATGATACTTCCAGCTCCTTGGGTCTT
>Ga0209977_10000616_pt1 | contig 14298 bp, 13 predicted proteins | sample SumtaG_2_FD_183113 | JGI IMG/M metagenome (GOLD analysis project Ga0209977, IMG submission 183113) | Deep subsurface microbial communities from Indian Ocean to uncover new lineages of life (NeLLi) - Sumatra_00607 metaG (SPAdes) (version 2) | ecosystem: Environmental > Aquatic > Marine > Oceanic... | reverse complement strand
CAATGAGTTTAGTGAAATTTGCTCACTTTCCCTAATAGCATTAACTTCATTAATAATTATAAAGGCCATTCCATTCTTATTGGCGTCTTCAATAGCTCTTGTCAATGGTCCACTATTAAATCTTGTCTCTCCCTTAAATAATTCCCAATAGCCTTCGATATCTCGTCGATCAAGATCAGGGGACCCATCTATAATATAATAATGAGCATTAAAGGAATTTGACAGTGTTATTGCTAATAATGTTTTACCTGTTCCCGGTGGACCGTGTAATAAAACACCCATGCAAGTTCCTTTTTCAACTGATCTAATTAAATTCCTTAAATAATCGAACTCATCATGTTGTTGAATATATCCTATTTTACTTTGGTTTTGTGAGACTAAAATTGTTTTTCCCTCCAATTTTTTATTTTAATCACCCATTCCAAGGAATCTTCTAAAATGAATTATTATAATCAAAAAAGCTGAGACATAAATTATGCAAATAATTAATTTTTAAGTCTTGGTGAGTATGTGTTATTCTCAAATAATATTTAAAAACCAAGTGTATATCAAATTAGTAAAAAAAAGACTACTTCACTCCATTCACAAACTTTTTTTTGATAAATTTTTATGGTGCTATTATCAAAATAATAACATATGCAAGCATTAAATTGCCTAATATAATCCCAGTATCCTTTAACGAAGATCTCCCTAATAAATTATTTCTTGGTTTTCTAAATAGGTATAGTATTCCAATTGGAAAGAATAAGATTGGGAGAAACATTAAATATCGAGTTATAAAGAACGAAACTATTGCAATGATTAATGATGCAATAGAAGCACACCATATTACTAATTGAGAAGTTCTTGGTTTTAATTTAGACAAAGAATCTCCATCGATCATTTCGTGAACCATTTGCCCTGTAAAAGCTACAGAAATAATAGTGCCTAAGATTAACGATTCGGACAATGTGAGACTTGGTAAAAAGCCTATGAGAATATCTCCAGCATTAATCTTAATCATAAACCATGGTAAAACTATGTGTGAAGTGCCTAATATTATGTGGTTTATAACGACTAGAGATTTGAAAAAACAGTAAAAAACTACCATAAAAACTATTATTATTAAATAAATACCTAATAAGGGATTAATTAATATGTCATTCAAAAAACAGGTTGTTCCTAAGACGAAGCACCCAATTGAGATTACTAATATTTCTTTACGAGAATAACCTTTAACTCTTTCAATAGTTTCTTTTTCACTCGGATCTTTCATATCTATTACATCATTAAGAGTATTACCGGTTATAGCATAAAACACGAACCCTGCTAAAATCCAAATATTAGATATCAAATCGTAACTATTTAAATAAATGCACAATAAGCATGGCATTAATACAGAAAAGACATATTCAACTCGAAGGAGTCTAAAACCTTTACTCATTTACGTTAATCACATTACTTAAAATAATAAATTAATGTATAGTATAATCAAAAAGATTTAAGATTTTTTAGATGAATCCATATAAATTAAAAGAAAGAACTTAGTACATTTAATAAAAGAGTTGCAATACCTTGTTTAATAAAAACAAAAATCCAATAATTTATCTTGGTACATAAATTTGAATGATATACTTATGGAAACCTATATTCTTTTAGTGGATTGTACGGACGAAAAAGGGCTCATACATAAAATAACTGGTGTATTGTATAACGAGGGTTTAAACATAATTAACAACAACGAGTTTGTTGAAAAAGAAAGCAACCATTTTTTTATGCGTTCAGAATTTACCGGGGATATCAATAGTAATGGTCTCCTTAATCAAATAAAAGAGGTTTTGCCAAAGGATTCAACCTGCAACCTAATTAAATTAAAAAAAAAGAGAATTGTTGTATTAGTGAGTAAAGAACATCACTGCTTAGGAGATCTATTAATAAAGAATGAATTTAATGAAATGAATGCTGAAATTCTTGCTATTATCAGCAATCATTCGATCTTAGAAACATTAGTTGAAAAATTTAAAATCCCCTTTTACTATGAAAGTCATCAAAATAAGACGAGAGAAGAACATGAGGAAAATATATTAGAAATCCTCAAAAAATATGAACTTGATTATTTAATTCTCGCTAAATATATGAGAATCTTAACTTCTAATTTCCTATCAAAATTCGAAAATAAAATTATAAATATCCATCATTCCTTCTTACCTGCTTTTATTGGGGCAAATCCCTATGAGCAAGCATTCAAACGCGGGGTTAAGATCATCGGAGCTACATCCCACTATGTTACGGAACAATTAGATGAAGGACCAATAATAGCTCAAGAAATTATAAATATTAATCATAAATTTGGTGTAAAAGACATGAAACAGGCTGGTCGGGAAGTTGAAATAGCAGCTCTATCTAAAGCAATGAAACTTATTTTTGAAGATAGAGTTTTTTTAAGTAACAATAAAACCATAATATTTGAGTAAGGTAACTCTATTAAATTTCTTTAAGAACTATTACCTCTTCAGGCAGGTAAGCTTTTAAAATATCCCCAAGTTCCTTATTATCATCTATTGGTATACCTCTAATCATGAATTGGGATTTTGTTAGAGGATCCATATCCCACTTAAACTCACTAAGAAGATACCTTTTTAATTCTAGAAATTTTTCATTTGGTTCAATCATAAAATCATCCATAAGCTTTTCGAGATCCTTTACTTTAACCATTTATCAATCCCCTACTCTTACTCGTTATTTGATGGATATAATATTGTGAATCTTAATTATTTACGTTTGATATGTATTTCATTTAATTTAGAATTCACTAGTTTTAAAACATTGTGTCAATTGAATCATTTTTTTTATCGGAATTTAAAAACACATAAAAACAAGTCTTTTTATTAACTTTAATAACATCTAAAGAATTTCTTTTGAATTCTCTCAAACAAATACTTTTCTCAAAGAAATCTATGATTCAATTTTAAGATTTTTTGACAAAATTTTGCAAAACAAATATTTAGGTGAAATTTATGATACTATCCTTAGAGATAAGACTTACTTTGAAATTAAACACGAAAATAGAAGTTTTAACTAATTTTTAAACTAGGCAATGAAATACATTCTAATCGCTAATCCTATTAGGATCACTGCCACAAAAAATTGTAAAGTATGCTTATGTATTTTTTTTGATAACTTGGCTCCATATAGTGAGCCTAATATAGCTCCAATTCCAATTAAAATACCTATTAAATAATGAATTTTTCCAATAGCCATTCTAACAGCAGCATTATATATTCCAATGAAAAATATCATCGTAGTCGATATGGCTGTTGAGAAATGTATTGGCATTTCTAAAAGAATACTGAGAATTGGTACAAATAACATACCACCCCCAATTCCACATAGATAGGCAACAAAACCTGTCAAGAAAAATAAAGGGATTGCCTTTTTTAAATTTGTTTTATGGTCAAAACTATCAAAAGAAAACTGTATTTCATTACTATTATTCAATCTTTCTAGCTTTAAAGAAGTAAAAGCTTTCCTAATCATATTTAATCCAGAAGTAAGGATTACTGATGCTATAATAATCTTTAAAGCTGTATTATCAATTGGTAAGAATATAAAGAAGATAGTTGCGGTAATGCTACCCAATAATGCAAAACCAGCGAAGATTAAAGAGAGTTTGATATCAACTTTTCCTTGTTTATAATAACTAATGAATGCTATGCCAGAGAAGAGAACTATGATGAACGATGATGTATTTCGCGCTTCATCAATTGGGATGAATAATAAAATCATAAGACTCATATGAAGAGCTCCGCCACCTATTCCTGCGACGCTGCCAATAATACCAAACAAAACACCAAATACAAGTAATATAATGATTAAAATTACATCCATAAAAAGTGGAATATAAAACTCTTTTATTAGTTTTCGAAAAAATGAAGAGCTAAATAGAACAATAATAAATTAGTAAAACAAGATCAATATTATAAATAAATATTTAAAATTAGGATTTAGTTGTGTTTTATTATGCCCGATTCTAATACTGATAAACTCCTCCTTGAATTAATAGCCTGTGATCGTTGTAAAAATCCCTTTATGATGAAAAAGGGCGAAAAATTAAGAAAGCAAGAAAACAAAGAAGAAATCGTATGCGAAAATTGTATAAAATTAGAAGAGAGAAAGAAACAATTAGAGTTGGGTGTAATAAACAACGTAATTGAATCGCATAAAGAAATTGAAGCTTCGATTTTAGAAGTTAAAAACAAAATAAATATCCCTAAAACTGAGTTTAATAAACAACAATTTTTAGAGAGAATTAAGAAAAGATCTCAAGCGTTGACAAAATCAATTGAACTTCTACAAAGAATTGATGAATCTAACGAGGAGAAATATATTGAAGACTATAGGAAGTTATTCGAAAAGTTAAAAGAAGATTTATCTTAATAGAAATTAAACTTTTTTAAAAATCAACGCAATATTCATAATTTTCTTTAGGGATTGATATTTAGCATCAATCTTCATGAGTCTAGATAAAATTTTCACGATTAAATTCCAGATTTTACGAAAAGTTTGATTATTTTCATATCTATATCTCAAATTAGCTAGATTTTCTTCAATATTGTTGGGATTTGCTGATTGGATATCAGAAATTCGCATTAATCGTCCATATATTCCAAAAGTCTTTAAATGTATTAAATTAAATTTTCTAAATAGATCTACTAATTCATCAACTTCATATCTTCTATAATGACCAATTATTCGATCCTGATTTGTATAATATTTCATTCTATGAGGAACAGTAATAACGGCTATCCCTGCATTTTTTAAAATTCTACTCATTTCTGAAACCGCAACTTGGTCATCTTTTATATGTTCTAATACATCAAGAGCACTTACAAAATCAAATGATTCGTTTCTAAAAGGCAATTCTTTTAGATCACCACATACGGGGTGCCCTGTAATTTTATATTCATACTGCTTTAATGGGAGCTCCGCTATATCTAAGAACGATTTGTTCTTCACATTTTCTAACAAGAATAGAAATGAATTTCCAGATGAACCAAGATCAAGCGCATTATTAAAAAGTTTTTTAGTGTTTAGATTTTCTTTTAAAATGTCAAATTTGCATTTTATCCCAGGAGATATGTTGTACTCTGTTAAAGTTCTACAAGAGAAATTCCTATGTTTGTCGTAAAAATCTTTAAGCATTTGTTTTGAGACCTAACAACTAAATCAAAATTCTATACTAAGTTTAAAACAAAAGTAATATTAAAATTTACATCAATTAATGAAAGTTTTGAAATAAAATGATACAACTTAGTGTCTTTTTGGACGATCGTCCAGGAGTTTTAGCAAGCTTCGTTAAACTCCTAATGGATAATAGGATCTTTATTAGAGCTTTAACTGTTGCTAAAACGTCCGAATATGGATTATTATTGGTTTTGGTTGATAAACCAGAAGATTGTATTACTCTTCTAGAAGATAATAACTATCTCCTTTCCACGACCGATGTTATTGCCATAAAATTGAATGATCATCCAGATGCTTTATACAGAATACCAAAAACTCTAGGTGATAAAGATATCAATATAGATTTCTGCTATTCTACATTGGTAAAAGAAGACTCCATGCTTATCGTACGTGTAGAAGATGACTTCATTGAAGTGGCTGCAAAAACACTGCAGAAGAATGGGTTTACGATAATTGAATGATTACAGCTATACTTTCTATTAGAATAATCTTATTTTTAATCTACTCTTTCAACATTTTCAAGAATTTCATTCTTTCTATTAATAATTTTATTGCAAAGGCTGCATCATGAGGAGTATAAAAAATTGTTGCCTTTTCTTCTTTTGAAAATTCCCTTAAATCTTTAAATTCTTCACCAAACATAATTAAAGGTATTAATGGCTTTTTTCTCTCAGTGTCATTCCAAGCTCGTATTATACCTCTATAATGTTCATCAGATTTCATTTCTAAAAAGGGAGGGATAACAACACAAGCAACCACAATGTTAATATTAGGATCTTCAAGCATTAATTTTGTGATTTTATAATAAGTATTTTCATCCGCACCCCCGATCATATCAAGGGGATTTACTATTTTAACCAAAGATATTAAATAATTTGAAATTTTGTCAATCAAAGTATGAGAGAATTCAACTAATTTTAATTTGAATTGTTCCGCTTTATCACTAAATAATACAGAACTTCCTCCGCTATTTGTAAGGACACCTATATTTTTTCCTTGAGGTAATGGTAAGAATGAGAAAGTTTTAAGAGCTGTTAAAAAATCTAATGTGCTTTCACATAACACAGTTCCTGACTGTTTAAGAGAAGCTTTTAGCATTTTGTAATTTGTCGCTATTGATCCAGTATGACTACTAGCAGCTTTCATTCCTAAGTTTGTCCTACCTCCTTTTAAAAAAACAATTGGTTTAATAGGGACAATTTCTTTGACAGTTTCAAGAAGTTTTCTCCCATTTTCAATCGTTTCTATATACACACAAATTATTTGAGTATTTTCATCTGTATTTAAGAATTCTAAGATTTCGCTAAAAGATACGTCAATGCCGTTTCCAATATTGGCGAATTTTGAGCAACCAATATATTGTCTTTCCATTGCATAGAAGATTGCGCACCCAAAAGAACCGGACTGGCTTATCATACCAATATTTCCTAAAGGAGCAGTTTGAATAAAAGAAGCATTTAATTCCATATCCAAATTCTGAATTCCTACACAATTTGGACCCATGACACGAATTCCTGCATTATTACATCTCTTAGCAATTTCAACTTCTTTTTTCTTTCCCTCTACATTTATTTCACCGAAGCCAGCGGTAATAATTATAACACCCTTAACCTTTTTCTTTATACATTGGTCAATGACTTCATCAATCACTTTCGCTGGTACTAATATAATTGCTACATCAATATCTTTTGGAATTTCTAAGATTGATTTATAACATTTTACGCCAGAAATTTCTTGACTTTTGCGGGAAACAAGAAATATCTCACTTTGAAGATTTGGATTTTTAAGGAGATTGATGGTTACCGCATTACCAAATTTTTTTGGATTACTTGTAGCTCCAATTACAGCGATAGTTTTCGGATAAAAAAAAAATGAGACCATTATATTATTCTTCCTCCTCTTCATAAATTGCATCATGAATACATACGTCGATACATACTTTACATCCTCTGCAGCTTTCCTGTTCAATATGTGCTTTCTTTTTTTCCTCATTAAAAATTATTGATGGGCATCCAAATTTGTCTACACAAATAAGACACCCTTTGCATTTCTCAGGATCAATTTTAACGGTGGGAGGCTTAATTTGTTTTAACCGAAATTCATTCATTTCTAATAAAGAGCAATTATGCCGGGAAATGAAAACTCTAACACCTTTTGCTTTTACTGCTTCCTCTAATTTCTCTATCATTTTCGGTAAATTATTTGAATCTACAATCCATATATTATCTTTAGCTACACCGCATCCCTGAACAAGGTCTTCAATTATGACTCTTATGCCGATTTCTTTTGTTATTTTAATTCCTGTTCCTGGATTATCTTGAAATCCCGTCATACACGTTGCTCTATTATCCAAAATCATAACAAGTATCTCATTTTGGTTGTGGACTGCATTTATAAGTGCTGGGATTCCAGAATGAAAAAAAGTAGAATCTCCTAGAATCGCCAGTACGGGATTTTCTTTAGATTGGATCTTAGAAATTCCATTTGCAAGTCCTATTGATGCACCCATACAGATTTCTATATCTAAACCTTCAAGGGGTTTATAGACTGCCAACGTATAACATCCAATGTCAGAAGAATTTACAAACTTAGTTTTCATTTTTTTTTCTATTTGTTTAATAGCATAGAAACTAGAACGATGAGAGCAACCTGGACATAGTATAGGGAGCCTTGGGGGTATAATTAATAAATCATGAGGGACAGAAACTCCATCATACTCTAAATCCATCAGCGCCGCTAAAGTCTCCAAATATAACTCCGCAGGAAATTCTCCATTTTGAGGTAAAAAATCTTTTCCATGAATTTCTATTTCTTTTGCTAAACCTTCTTCATATGCTATTTGTTTTAATATATTTTCTATGAAAGGTTCTAATTCTTCTACAACAAGAACCTTATCAACTGAATTAAATAGCTCTTTGATTAACCTTTTTGGAGGAGGAAATACCATACCAAGTTTAAGGATCGAAACCTTATCCTCTATGTTGAAAAAATTAAGAGCATCTATTAATTGAGCATATGGGATCCCTGCTGCTACAAATCCATATCTTTTCCCATTGACTCTCTCATCAGAAATTTTAAGTGAATTATAAGGAAATTCATTAGCAAATTCAGAAATCTCTCCTAACCGTTCTAGTAATCTAAAACGAAGAACTCTTGAATGTGAAGGTAAACACACCCAACGAGAACGATCCCAATCAAATCCATATTCTCTGTCAATTTCTTTAATTTCTCCAAGTAATACATCTCCTCTACCATGATTCAACCTTGTTGTTGTACGAAACAAAACAAGTGTTTGAAATTCTTCCGAGAAATCGAATGCATATTTAATTAAGTCTTTAGCTTCTTGGGGATTAGAAGGTTCAAATACAGGAACTAAAGCATGTAAACCAAAATATCTGTTATCTTGTTCATTTTGGGAACTATAGCAGCTTGGGTCGTCAGCAGAAATTAACACCATCCCTCCTCGCGCACCCGCATATGCTGCGGTCATAAATGCATCAGATGCAACATTCACACCTACATGTTTCATACTGGCGACAGATCGCGCATTTGACATTGAACCTCCATAAGCTACTTCAAATGCAACTTTTTCATTAATACTCCATTCTATTTTTAAGTTTGGGTAATAATTTTGCATTTCAGCTAGTGTAGTTAAGATCTCTGATGAGGGTGTTCCGGGATATCCCGCCCCAATTATAACTCCTGCTTCTAATATCCCGCGTGCTATTGCTTCATTTCCAAGTAAAATTACACGCATACCTGGTGCATTTACTGCAAACTCTGGAAGACTCATTTTATTTCACTTATAATTAATTTACCTTTTTCAATTCCTTTCTTTAAAGCAATCTCATTAATTTTTTGATATTTCTTAGGAATTACCAGCATCATAGATCTCTCTATTGCTTCTTGTGTAATAGGTAATTTTTCTGATCCCAATAAAGCCCCTAACATTAATATATTTAATGTACGGAGATTTCCCACTTTCAGTGCCTCCTCATGTCCATTAACAAAAAAAATATGTGTAGACACCTGATGCAAAAATTTTTGAATCATCTCAATATTTGGATATTCCATATCCATTGAATGAACTGTGGGAGGTATAATGATTTTATTATTTATGAAAAAAAAGGTTTCAGAACCAGCGTAATTAAAATAACGAACAGCTTCACTTGCTTCAAGAGCTAAAATAACTTGACAATTACCTCTTGCAATTAAAGGACCTTCAATTTTATTCCCAAAGCGAAGAAAAGTGGCAACAGAGCCACCTCTCTGTGCCATTCCATGTGTTTCTGCCGTGCGAACTTTATAGTTATCCAATAATGCTGCTTTTGTGAGGATTTGTATAGCGCTTATAACACCTTGACCACCTACGCCAACGATCAATAGGTTAAAGTTCCTAATTTCCATGATACCCTTCTATGATTGCTTAATAGAATAAAATATCTTACTATTGCTACTTAATCACTAGTTTTTAATTAACTTATACATGATCATAACCAATGGGAATAAGCTCCCATATTTTCTGATCTAAATTAGTTGATAAAGAGTAATTAAAATCAAAAAAAAAGTGTGGAAATTATAGAAATACTAACTGTATTAGCTTATAACCTTACCCAAATCTTTTCTGGTTTGCTTTGTTTTCTTGTTTGTAACATAAAATCCAATGAAATATGCAATTAGAATAAGAACAAATAGAACTAGTGCTGAAATATAAAACCATCTGCCCAATTGTACCATAACGTCCATAATTATCCATTTAAGCAACCACGTAGCTAATCCACCTAATATCACGAATATGACATCGAAAAACGCATTAACAAGAGTATCACGCCGATTTTCATATTTGACACCTAATTTCCATAAGATAGTATTTTCAATGACTTCCCAGCCAATACCTACAACAATAACAAAAGACAATATCCACCACCAAGGCATAATTGCTGGGACTGGAAAAAGAAGCTCAAAGACCGTAATGATTAATGAAAATATAGAAAATGCTCCAATTCCAAATGCGATATGTCCCCAACTATAAAAATCTAATGGAGAACGTCCCACATACTCTTCAAGAAGGCCTATAAATGGTACATAATGTTCCTTCCCAGATTCTTCACTTGGCATAAAAAACCTCTTTATTATTAGATATTCAATATTTAATTAAGAAATAAATAGATTTCATTGATATATAATTGTGCTCTTATCGAAGCTGAATTCAAATAAAAAAAGGAATATGAATTAGAGCAGAAAAAGAACTGTTAATCCAGAACTATATCATAACTTAAATGAGTTTTCACATTTGATGAAGGCCCAATATTAACCCTATATTTTATTTTCTCGATTTCCCATTGTTTAGAATCTGGATTATAATATGAAAGATCATTCTTATTAATCTTTAACGTTATTTTTTTTGATTCTTTTGGCTTAATCTCGACTTTTTTAAATCCTTTTAGCAATTTCTTCGGTCGATCAATTTTAGAATGTTCAAATCCAACATATAATTGTATAACTTCTTCACCTTTCATATTTCCTATATTTATTACGTCTACTGTAGCTATTATAGAATCATCTGAAAGGCTTACATTAAGATTCTCATATTTAAACTCAGTATAACTCAATCCAAAGCCAAATGGAAACGCAGGTTGGATAGCTTGTTTATCCATCAAACAATATCCATGATAGTATCCATATTCTATTTCATCAGCATCCTTATCAAAGAAGGGTAAATGAGCGGGATCTGTTGGTATAGAGAATGGCAATTTTCCACTCGGATTTACTTTCCCAAAGATAATATCAGCTAATGCATTTCCACCTTCCATCCCAGAATACCATGCCATTAATATCGCAGGGACTTTTTCCTTCCACTCTTCTATGATGATCGCGCTACCACCAATCAGTACTACTATACAATTTTGATTAACATTCGAAACTGATTTAATTAATTCTATCTCTTTATTTTTTAAACTAAGGTTAACTCTATCTCCTTCTCCCCTCTTGAGTAAAGGAAGATACTCTCCTTCATCTTTATATGTATAACCAACTACAATTACAATAGCATCAGCGCTCTGAGCAATTTTTTGAGCGTTATCCAATTTTTTCCCATTATTGTATAATATTTTAACCTTACTTCCAATTTGATTCCTAAATCCCTGTAATGGAGTTACAATATTGGGTTGATCTACGCTACTACTTCCACGATCACCAGTGTTCTTTAAATCAGCTAATGAACCAATAATGGCTAAAGTTTCGATTCCTTCAATATTAAGCGGTAAAAGATTAGATTCATTTTTAAGTAAAACCATACTTTTTTCTGCAACTTTTCGTGCCAATAGTACATGTTCTTTACAACCTATTAAATTTGAATCATATTTTTGGGGGTCTTCTCTCGTGTCAAATTTTAAAACCGTACGAATTATCCTTCTTACCGCGTCATTAATCAGGCTAATTGAAACTTGTTTATTTCCAACTTTTCTAATTAATCTTTTGTTATAGTATTTTGAATTGGGCATCTCAACATCTAAACCTCCTGTAATTCCACCTAGAGTGCTATGAACTCCTCGCCACCAATCTGAATGAACGAAACCTTCAAATCCCCATTCATCTTTAAGTATATCTCGCAATAAATATTTGTTATGACTACAAAAATCTCCCCGAAGTTTGTTATACGCTGTCATTATAGTAGCACAACCCTCTTTGATGCAATGTTTAAAATGAGGAAGATAAACTTCACGTAATGTTCGCTCATCCATTAGGACATTAACCTTAAAACGTGCATTTTCAATACTATTTGCTGCAAAATGTTTTACGGTAGCCATAACATTATGTTTTTGAACTCCTCTTACTAATGATGAACCAAATTGTCCAATATGGAAGGAATCTTCACCGTAAGTTTCCTGAGCTCTTCCCCAAGAAGGGTGGCGTAATATATTAATACATACACCACCAAAAAGATCTCCTCCGTGAGCACGAACTTCTTTACCGATTGCTTCCCCTACCTCCTCTTCTAATTTCACATCCCAACTTGCACCTCTAGCCATAGGAACAGGAAAACAAGTAGATCCCGACATTACTACACCCCGCGGGCCATCTGTAAATAAAAAGGGAGGAATATTTAATCGTTTAACACCTCCCCCGGGATAAGCTCTCGCACCAAATTTCTTATCTATAAGAACGTTCTTATAAAAGTTATGACCAGTCATTGCATATGTCTTTTCTTCCAAGGTCATTTCTTCAAGAGCTTTTTCAACGAATTCATCAATTTCGTGAATCGACATCCCTTTTCGAATTTTTAAATCATCTATTATCTTAACCAACTCAAAATTATGAACAATAAATAGTTATTTATAGAATGATATCTATACAATCCCCTAATATATTTGATATAAAACCGAGATTGCTTTAAAACTTAGGGAATGCATAACTATTTAGTTTTTTCGTAGTTTTAATGTGATTTCACCGTTATTAAATTCTTAATAAAATTAAAATAAGAATATACTCATAGCTTTTAGATCAAAAATTTTTTTAATAATTCGGGTGTGGTAATAGAAAAAAATTGTTTGTATTCACATATTTTTGAAGAAAAACTTTTTTATTCATGGCTTTATTTAGCTTTTATTTTTAAAATAAGGATGGTATAAGGAAACATAGAATTATATATCTCAATAGTGTATCATACCAATAAAATTTACGGAATAATAGAATAGAGCGTTCATAAAATTGAAGATAAATACCAAACATTTATTAGTATAGGTCGCTAGATAAATAACAGAAAAAAGATTTTTTTTTTTCTGCGTTGTAGTGGAATGTTTTTTTGCCATAATTTATTCCTCCACAATAATTTGACTGAAAATTCATTCCATTACTTTTTTTTTGTAATTAGCTTCTTTGATTCTTCATTTTACCAGATATACCTTACAGTCTATAAATTTTAAATTTACACTAATCTTCAAATTTATATTTGACAATAAATTTAATTTCTAGATTCATTAGCTAATATTTATGATATGAATTAATAAAATATTTAAAAATCTAAAACTAGAGGATGAAGATATTGGGAAGATTTGATGATAAAGTTGCTTTTCTCACAGGTGGAGCTTCAGGCTTAGCAAAAAAAGCTGCCCAAGATTTCGCTTCTGAAGGAGCAAAAGTTGTTCTTTTTGATTTTGACAAGGAAAATGGTTTACGGGTTGAAAGTGATATAAAAGAAGCTGGCGGAGATGTTTTATTTATTGAAGGAGATGTTAGAAATTCTAAATCGATTGAATCTGGAGTAAATAAAGCATTCGAAAAGTATGGTACTGTCGATTTTTTAATACATTCAGCAGGAATTCTAAAGGATGGAATGATACATAAATTATCTGAAGAAAACTGGGATGACGTAATAAACACTCATCTTAAGGGATTTTTCTTAAGTTTGCAAGCATGTGCTAAACGATGGATAACTCACTGCAAAGAAAATCCAAAAGAAAAGATTTCAGAATATCCGGATAAGAGGGTGATTACGATTAGCAGCCAAGCAGCGGAAGGAAATATTGGACAATTGAATTATTCTGCAGCAAAAGCTGGGATGCTAGGAATGGTAAAAACAGCAGGTTTAGAATTAATCCGCTACAATATAAGAACACATGCCGTCATGCCTACTTTAATTGAAACACCTATTCTGAAAGATTTATTGAGCAAACAGGAAGAAAAATGGCGAAAATACTATTCTGGAAGAATTCCTTTAGGAATTGGTGAATCAAAATATGTTTCTCAAGTAATACTGTTTTTATGCAGCGATGCTGCGTGGTTTATGAATGGAGAAATTATAGGTATCAATGGTGGACGTCTGGACAAAGTCTAAATTTAAAAATAAATTATTTCATTCTTTTTTATACATACTTCTTTTTAATCTTGGTTTAATTCCTTTTTCAATGCTTCTATTAATAAAGGTACAATTTCGTCAAGATCCCCCACAATTCCATAATGAGCTACATTAAAAATTGGTGCATTTCGATCTTTATTTATTGCTACTATAATTTCTGAATTTTGCATACCCGCTAAATGTTGAATCGCCCCTGAAATACCACATGCTATATATAA
>Ga0209977_10000614_pt1 | contig 14326 bp, 13 predicted proteins | sample SumtaG_2_FD_183113 | JGI IMG/M metagenome (GOLD analysis project Ga0209977, IMG submission 183113) | Deep subsurface microbial communities from Indian Ocean to uncover new lineages of life (NeLLi) - Sumatra_00607 metaG (SPAdes) (version 2) | ecosystem: Environmental > Aquatic > Marine > Oceanic... | reverse complement strand
GTAGAGATATGATAATGCCATTTTCCATGGTTCATGGATTGCCATATCGCCACCTGGCATAGGTTGATACTTTAAGTGTCCTCTCCTCTTATAACCTTTCTTAATATTACCTGTTAAAAACTCTCCACCCCAGATATTGCCATCGAGCCCGTATCCCGTTCCATCAAAAGCCACACCAATAACATCTTCCTCAAACCCCTGTTCTGCACAGCATGATGCTATATGAGCAAAATGATGCTGCACTCCGATTTTTTTCAAACCGTTGAGTGAATGTGCATATTTTGTTGAAAGATAATCGGGGTGATGGTCATAGGCTACGATCTCAGGATGAATATCGAACAGGTATTCATAATGTCTTATCTCAGAAGTGAATGCATTGAGAGCTTCAAGGTTTTCAAGGTCTCCAATGTGATGGCTCAAAAAACAGGTTTCCCCTTTTATGAAACAGAATGTATTTTTCAAAAATGGTCCAACAGCAAGTATATCCTTATCTGAAAATATTGATAATTTTATAGGTTCAGGCGCATACCCTCTGCTTCTCCTGATTATATATTCCTTTCCATTAAAAATTCTCGTAACTGAATCATCACATCGTGAGAATATCTTACGTGTTCCCACCAGGAAATAATCTGCAATGTTATTTAATCTACTAAAGGCTTCTTCATCTACATAACATATAGGTTCATCACTGACATTACCACTCGTCATTACAAGAGGAAATTCAAAATAGGAGAAAAGTATATGCTGAAGTGGTGTGTAAGGAAGCATAAATCCAAGATACCTCTGTTTAGGTGCAACGGAATTGGCAATGGTTGAATTCCTCTTTTTTCTTAAAAGAACAATAGGTCTTCGAGAAGAGAGAAGAAGCCTTTTTTCTTTTGTTGTGACAGCGCAGTGCTCTTTAATCTGTTCAATTGTCTTTGACATAAGTGCAAATGGTTTATCCTCTCTAAATTTCCTCATTCTTAATCTTTTCACAGCATCATCGTTAACTGCTTTACAGGCAAGGTGATATCCACCAAGCCCTTTTATTGCAACTACAAAACCTTCATCAAGGAGTGAAGCAGCTCTTTTAATAGGGGTTCTCTTTATTCTCTTCCCGTTTTTATCAACAAGATATATAGTTGGTCCACATTCTGGGCAGCAGTTTGGCTGTGCGTGAAACCTCCTATCAAGGGGATTTTCGTACTCTTCCCTGCATACAGAACACATCCTGAACACTTTCATTGTTGTATTCTCTCTGTCATAAGGGACATCCCCTATAATGGTGAAACGTGGACCACAATTTGTACAGTTTGTAAATGAGTAGAGATACCTTCTGTCGTGTGGACTAAATAATTCTCGAAGACAATCTTCACAGGTTGCGGTATCCGGTGAAATATATGTCTTCTTATCTATATCCTTTTTACTCTCTTCTATTCTGAATTTACTGTACCCTATCTGTAAGGTTTTGCTGATAGAGATGGAATCAATCCTGGTAAGAGGGGGTGGATATTTTCTTATGCAATCCAAGAAATGTGAGAGATTCTCCTTTTCTCCCTCTACTTCTATCAGGACACCATCGCTTCTGTTCTTTACAAAACCTTTAAGGGAAAATTTATGTGCCGTCCTGAATATAAATGGTCGGAACCCTACTCCCTGAACAATACCGTTTACCTTTACCTTCCACCGCTCAACCGTTACTGTTGCCATGCCCCATATTAACATCTTTATCAGTAAAAATCAAGATAAAAGAAACTACAGAAACACTGATTCACAGAATTTATGGTAATTTGCTTAGGAGTAAGAGGGGTAAATCCCCTCTTATTAGAGGGGACTTACAATTGCGGCTAATAGCTTATGGTGAACTCCATAAAAAACAGGTGAGCCATCCTGGCTCACAAAGAAAGCAAGGCAAGCCACGTTAGAGATAAAAATTATTAACGGAATTGTTTGTTTAAGCACTTCCTATCTCTAATAAGGCAAAATGCCTTGCCTATTGAATAGATAGATTTGGTTTCACAGGCTGAACCATTCGACTTCGTCCTTCGACATACTCAGGACTAATAGAACTATGGCGAGCTTGTCGAGCCGCTCAGGTTAAAAGCCTGCAGCTACATCTTGAAGTGAGGACTTTTATCTAATGTGTTAAAGAACGGAAGAAGGGAAGCAGCCAGTCGTTAATGAGGAAATGTATTCTTCCTATAAGGAGGGAAATACGAGCCATTACAGTGTATCCAAAGGATGCGCCGAATGCAACCATTATAAAAATAATTCCTACCTTTGCAGTCCCACCAATAAATCCTTTATGTTTCTTGGAAAAATAGAAATAGACTATGGTTGTAACAGTGCCAACTATAATAATCAAATTATTTAGAGGATGATTCCAGAGGTTTGTGATGGGATTGTTAAATGTAACAGCAGGTCCAGCAATAGGAAGAAGGGTATTCTGTATCTGAGGGATGACAAAACCCTGCATATACTGAACGACAACAAGCCCTGAGGCCACACCGACAGATACTGCAATAGGCCATCTGCTGACCCAGGCAATCTTAGGGAACCACCGTGTGAGCATCATTGCACCAAAGATACCTGGTATAATGACAAGCCAGTGATGTTGAAGTAATGGATTGATAAGTTTCGGCATAAGGAAATAATCCCAGGTGTAGAAACAAGTGTAAGCAGCGGAGACTCCAACATAAACATGCTCTGCAAATTTATAAAATGGATTATCCTTGTAAAGGAAGGAGAAAATCATCAGCGTCAATCCTGCAGCAATCCAGACACCGATTATTTGTCCCATTATACAGTTCCTCTTTTCTTTACTTTTTCTGCTCTCCTCATCATAAAGTAACCAATGTTGCCAATAATTATAAAAACAATAATCAGTATGTGTGCCCATGCCTGTGATGACATCCGTATCATTGCCTTATCAGGATGCTCCACAAGTTTCTCATAAGCGGCTGCACCTGCCATACCGCCAATAAGACCCTCTATCTGACGAGCAGCAAGATATGGATAAGCATCAGGAGTAACAACCGCTGTTGTACCCATAATGATATTTACACCGAATCTACCCCAGGCATAAATAACCCAGATATCACCCATAGCGCCTGCCTCAAAACATGCAATAAGTCCAATATCACTATAGTTGTGAATCTGTCTCATCATTGGGAGTGAGTCAAGTGGATTTCCCTGTATATCTATGTCAAAGACACTCCGTATCTCTCTTCCCATCTGTATCATTACAAGACCCGCACCTGGTCTATATCCAATATTTATGTAATCCACCCCATACTCTGCTTTAAACTCCTGTGCAACCTCCTCAAGTATAATTGTTGAAAGAGGGATACCGGTTGGCCAGTGTCCCATCATTATCACTTTGAGTTTCTTCTTGAAAGCATGCCTCAGGACAGCAGTCATCATAGGTCTTAACTCCGGCATACTGGCTGGGTCAAAATCTGTAGAGAATATAATCGGAGTTCCAGCAGGGAGTCTATCCACTGCATCGTAAGCCATTTGTGCTGATTCTGATACTGCAATAGTTGATGGTATCCTGAAGACAATAGGAATAATAACGACCAGAGAAAGAAGTAAATAAATGATTCTTCTATCAACCTTTGATATTCTTTCCCATATACTCATTGTAGATATGTCCTCTCTATACCAAAAATTGTTAGGTAGGCGCAGGCTTTAGCCTGCGAACTTAATATCTTACAATGCCATAAATTACGCAACCTAAAGGTTGCGGCTACCTGAGTCATCACTGCAAATACGTCCTTTCAATTCCCAGGATTATCCTGAGAGACATAGCAAATGCACCGAGTGCAACACCTATCAATATCCCTCTTTTTGCAGCCATCTGAGGGATAAACATAAACCAATCACTGAATCTCGATAGGAAATTAAAGAATGCATTCTCCATAATAGGAACGCGACCCAGCATAACAACAACTGCAGCAATAAGAAGAAGGGTTGCATTTAGCTTTCGTGCCCTGAAGGCACGATATGCTGCGGAAGCAATAAAAAAGGCGAGAAGGGCAAACATCGTCGCAGATAGGGGAATAACCATATAATCATATACGAAGTAGAGTAATGAACCGGGGGTGAGCGAATAACCCTTGTACTGGATTGCAGAAATAATACCGACAGTAAACACACCAACAAAGAAGAATGTGAGAATTAGACTGTATCCCCAACCTCCGTCCTTCTTCTTTATGTGTGTAATATGTTTTCTGAGCAAACTGTGAATACCAAGAAGCAGTGCAAACCCTGCAATGATGATAGCCCAGTCAAGGAGTATGTCCTGCACTTCATTAAAAGGCTTATGAGGAATAAAAAAGGCAATAAAAATGGCAATGCCGGTCAGAAATGTAAGTATCAGAGGTATCTGTCTTCTCATTCTTTAACCCCGACCAAACCAGTTTACAAGGCTCTGGAACCAGGTCCCGAATGGGCCAATATTAAGCCCTCCGAGTATACCCAAAATGGCTCCAATAAGTATAACCGAAATAATAACGACCTTTGAGGCATCTGAACCCTTGATACTTCCCAGCATAACAGGGTCCCGTGAAAGATAACTCGAGGCTGCAAACATCTCCTCACCAATGAGTGTGTAATCACATGCTGATATAAAGAAAGGAAGTTGTGTTACACGGTCGGTGCCTGCAATCTGGATAGCACCAACCGAATGTCCTGTCTCAGCAAGTATAAGCGATTCTGCATAGAAAACCCCCTGGAGGAATATAGCTCCAGGCTTTTCCCTTAGCATTATACCGTCAACACCTGCAGCAAAACCGAACTGATCCTGTGTAAGATAGAATATGTCTTTTTCATTGAAATTATCCGGTCTTCCAGCTTCTGTATATGACTGCTTAACTATCTCCTGTGCAGCAGACATAACCACAGGGTCGTAGTTTGGCATTATAATCCTTGTCTCGTATTCTGCAGTTTTTTTGGCAACCCTTCCGAGGATGGTCAATGCTGCAATCGTTGCAATATCATACAGATAGCCTATCCCCGGGCAGAATAGAACAGGTTTTCCCATCTCCGTGGACCTGCCTACTGCCTCCTCCACGGCGTCAAGGCCCGCAATCTTCCGTATGAAAAGCTTCTTCCCTTTTGCCATCCTTATGTAAAAGGCAAAGAATAATGCGAATAAAATCCCTAAAATCAGTATGTTCCATCTCCCATGATGGAACCACTGAGGAGCAGCCTTACCTGAAGCAACATTTGATGCTTCAGATTCAACGGCTTCCTTTGTCTGTGCTTTCAATATGTAATAATATGTGACTTTATCCTTCTCAACAGTCTGGTCGTCATAACTTGTTCTTCCTGCACCAACGGTCCCTATGTAATCAAAAGGACCTTCCTCTGACTGTCCCCTGAAAACATTGTAAAGTATTACATTGTTTAAACCCTTTCCATCATCCTCTGAAATCTCCCATTGGACGGATACACTCCCGCCTACATCATTCGGTGTGTCCATTGCAATTACATCTGTTGGAGGTGCAGGACGAACCACCTCAATAACCTCAGTTGTATCGGATGGAAGCGAATTGGGCGTTTGTTGCATAAGAAACAAAAGTGCTAAAAGAACATTCATTTTATTACTCCAAGCCAGTCATAAAGAAGGAAATTCATCCTTCCGATAAGCAACGAAATACGAGCCATTACCGTGTATCCAAAAGAAGCACCAAAAGCAATCATTATGAACCATATACCAATATTTGCGGTCTTTCCAAGAAGCCCTTTGTGCTCTTTTGAAAAGAAGAAATAGACAAGTGTGGTTATAACCCCCACAATCATTATGAAACTGCTGATAGATAGTGTGATATATAGTGTGTTCTTTGTATGTTCAAAGATATACGCCTGGAATGTAGAAGGAACTGATATACCTGCACTCATACCCACAACAAACGCTATAGGTATTCGTATCAACCATGCCTGTTTCTTCGTAAAGATTGACAACATCAGGAGACCCATTAAAGTGGGAATAACGATTGCCAGTAATGGCCATAGGTGGAACTGTCCATCAACGATGTATGTCTTTGTAATAAATAACGGGTCAAAAACTTTTCTAATAAAGGCATTCTGCCAGTAAACACTGATTCCATATCCTACAGAGACACCAACAAAGAGATGCTCTGCAAATTTATAGAAGATGTTGTCCCGATAAAGGAAGGAGTAGATAAAAAGCGTTAGGAGCGCTGCAATCCATACGAGGATGCTTTTTGAGGGTTCACCCTTAATAAGCATTCCTATAAAGATAATAAGTAGAATAACAGAACCTATAATCAGACCTTTTCGTTCTTTCATAATCTACCCACTTGTCAACTTAGTTTTTTTTCTGTGGCTCTTACTCGCAAAGAATGCAATATTGCCTATTATTATTAAAAAAAGGATTACAAGATGGGCAATGGATTGTGCATCCATCCCAATGGTTGCAACCTTTCGTGCTTCAGTATAACCCTTTTTCTTAATGAGTTTTTCATATTCAGCAGCACCTTTTAACCCACCGAGCATCCCTTTAAACTGACCAGTATTCAGGAAGGGATAATACTGTGCAGCACTTACTGCAGTTGTTCCAACACCAATTCTCTGTTCATATCGAGCACCCGCATACATGACCCAGAGCATCGGAACACTTGACCCGGATAAATCCATCATAAATGCAATATCGTCATAGTTATGAATATATTCCATCATTGGAAGACTGTCAAGGGAAACACCGTATGCATCTGTGGGGAACACTCGCCTTATCTCCTCACCCATCTGCAGGATGACAGAACCGATACCAGGTTGGTAACCGAGAAAAACATAATCCATTCCACTTTTGACTTCAGGGAATTCAGGTAACACATTATCAAGTCCTGCCTGTGCCATTCCAGCACCCTGAGGGTAAAGTGCGACCAACATTACTCTTCTCTTTGTTGCAAAACAGTGTCTGAGTAAAGCATAAAGCATGGGGTCAAGTTCAGGTGCAGTTGAAGGTGCATAGTCTGTACCGATCAATAAGGGAGGTCCTTCAGGAGGAACTTTTTCAACCTCATCAAAGATATCCTTCACAGGTTTTGTAACAGAAATAGGAAGCCTGAGAGGTTTGAGAAAAGGAATAAGGACAGCAAGTGCTATCAAGAAAAAGACCCATCGTCTGTCTAATCTCATAACCTTTTCCCAGAATCCCATTAGTCACCTCCTCCAAGGTAACCACGCTCAATGCCAAGGATAATCTTGAGTGCAGTTGCCATCATTCCAAGACCTACACCCATAAGTATACCTCTCTGAGCAGCCATATTGGGATAGTTGAGTATCCATTCCACAATATTTTGTAATTGAAGAACCTCTGGCAATCGCTTTGTAATGAGTTCACCTATAGGAACCCTTCCAAGCATAACGACAAATGCTGTTAGCAACAGAATAATAGCAGTGAGGTTTCTTGCCTTGAATGCCCTGAATGCAGCCGAGGCAATAAAGAAAGCAAGGAGTGAAAACATCGTTGCCCCCATCGGTATCTGGATGTACGTGAAGATAACCATAAGAACTGTTCTCTGTTCTATCTGCCAGTTGAAATGCTCAATAAGCCAGGTAGTAATTTGAGTTGGTTGGAAACAACCACCTATGACACCGACAACAGCTGTTACAGTAAGAGAAATAAGTGTCACATAACTAAACCCCCAACCCGTTTTTTTCCTCCTGACCTTATTTATATGGATCCTGATAAGGCTGCTTACAGCAAGAATATAGGTGAAAGCAATGACAATAATTCTCCAGTCAAGCATAGTTTGATAGAAATCCCGTGAAACTGGGTGTGGGATGAAAAACTGTATTATCATCACAATACCGAAAACAAATGCAATGGTAAGAGGTATCTTTCTTCTCATATTTTTACTTTATACTTTAAACAAACCTTGAAAGAACGATATTATTCTTGAAAGGAAAGCATTTCCTGTATCTGTGGCAATAAAAAAAACAGCATTTACAATGGCAAGCAGGAACATAGCAATCATAATTATTATGAGGACTGCTTTTCCCATATCCTGTGCCTTAAGGCTACCAACAAGGACAGGAGTCCTCGAAAGATAAGCACTTGCAGCATAAAGCTCTTCTCCAATGATGGTGTAATCACAAGCAGTTACAAAGAAGGGTAACTGTGCAACTGCATCTGTTCCTGCAATCTGTATAGCACCTGTCATATTACCTGTCTCTGCAAGGATGAGTGACTCTGCCCAGAACATACCGAGAAATAGGTTTGTCGCCGGTTTCTCTCTCACCATAATGCCGTCAACTGCTGCTGCATATCCAAACTGGCTATCAGTGAGGAAGAAGACCATATCCTCATTAAAAGCATCGGGTTTTCCTGCCTCAAGAAAGGATTCTTTGACAACCTGTCGCGCAACAGTCATCACTATCGGGTCTCTGTTCGGGACAAGTATAGTGCTTTCATACTCTGCAACCTTTTTGGCTACAGGTCCAAGGATATTGATAGAAGCAATCGTAGCAACATCACTCATTGAACTGAGACCGGGAACATAGAGTATTGGTTTCCCCATCTCCGTTGCCCTACCAACTGCTTCATCAAGTGCATCAAGCCCTGCAATTCTCCTGATAAAGAGTGATTTCCCCTTCTTTGCAGTCGAAACAAAAAACATAAGTAAAGAAACAAACACCAACACAGCGACAAGAACATTAATCCTTCCAGTGTGAAAAAACTGGGGTCTTGATACTGCCACCAAGGAAACTTCAGAAAATGGTGAAAATTTAGCGTCCTTTGTTTTTGTCCTTACTTTATAATAATATTCAACACCATCCTGAGTTCTGTTCTTGAATTCTTCAGTTGCTTTTCCTACAAATCCTGTTATTTCAAATCCAGTTTCTTTCTCTTCACTTCTAAAGATTTCATATCCAACTATGACACCAACTTCATCTTCCGGAGATTTCCATTGTACAGTTATGTTCTCGCCGGCATCGTTCGGTGTATCAGATGCCTTAATTTCGGTGGGGGACAAAATTTCTGCAATGGTATCAGGGGGAGCGAGTGTATTCTGTTCTGCTTCCTCCATACCCTCCTGCGCAAAAATAAGATAAGGGAACAGAAATAAAAAAATGAGAAATATAGCCTTGAATGCCCTATTTCTCACAAATATCCTTTCCCATATTATCCATCTATTTATTCTATCAAAAATTAATCTATCTGTCAAGAAAAAAATCTGGGATTTCAGAATTTTATAGGGGCGTTTAGTTGAACGCCCCTACACTTTTCCCTACTTCAGTTCGTAGTAGAAGGTGATGATTCCTTCCTGTTCAACCTGTTCTGCATTGGGAGGCAGTCGTTCCCATTTCCACTCACGCAGTGCCTCAAGCGTGATGCGGTCAAATATCGCTCCACCTGTCTTTAAGAGTAATAACATCTTTACCTCGCCCCCAGGCTCTACAGTAAGCTTGACCTCAACCTTCGTCCTCTCTTCATAACCTGCTGGATAAGAAGGTATCACCTTTCTCAGGATTTTCCTTGTCGCTAACGCTCCGGTGATAGAAAAGGGCATTCCTTTCTTTCCACCGGTGCCGAGACTCTCTTCACCAGTAGATGAAACCTTTGGCTCAAGCTGCTTTCCAGTTTCCCCTATTTCTGAAAGAAGGGTATCAAGCATTCCCTCATTCAATTTATCATCTTCTGTGACATAGGTTTCTTCCCCTTTAATAGGTGGTGCTGTTGTCTCTGGCATATCAACAGGAATACTACCCTCTTTTTCCTCAGGTGTTCCTACTGCTGCACCCATTCCCGGTTCCTCATACATGCCCTCCTCTGCGATCATGCTTATACCTAATTCGATTGGCTCAGGGAGTGTAACATTGAGGTCACAGGTTATGATTGAGAAGATCAAGGCAAGAAAAAGATGGAGCAGTACAGAATATAAAATGCCTCTCCGTATACCCATTTTTTACCTCACTAATTACTTATAGACATAAGACATAAGACTTTTAAGTTTCTTTTTCTACAGACTTTATCAAACCGTAAAGTGTTGATGCTACCTCTTGCTGTAAATTGTGCAATTTCATTCGTTTCTTCTCTTCTATAAAACCTAATCTTCTTGAAAGATGGATATAATACCAAACTTCTGCTGATGACCCTCTTGAAATATATAAAAAGTGGAGATAATCAAGCTTGGTCTTTCTTGATGCACCTTCTACTATATTTGCAGCCGCTGATACAGCTGCTTTCCTTATTTGCGAAGTTAAACCATAAAGCTCAGATTTGGGAAAATAAGAAGTTTCCTTATATACTAAAATAACTAATTCATCAGCTAACTTCCATGCCTTGATCTTTCTATAATCTCTTCCCATAATGACTCCTTCCTTAGGTCTCAAGTCTTAGGTCTGCTGTCTTATGTCTTGTATTGACTATCGTTCTATGGGTTCAGTTGCTATAAGAAGCTTCGTAGCACCAGCTTCCCGTGCAATATCCATTACACGAACAGCCTTCTCTATTATTACTGTCCTGTCTGATCGTATAACAACAAGAGGGTTCCCTAACTCCTCGATTTTTTCCTTCAAAAGAATCTCAAGGTTGTCAAGCCCAACGAGACCATCTCCAAGGAAGAGTTGTCCCGCTTCTGTCATTGTTATCGTAATCCTGTCTGGAGGAGCGGATTCTTCAGAGAATGCCTTCGGAAGTTTAACCCTTATTCCCTGTTGGATTACAAATGTAGATGTAAGAAGAAAAAAGATGATTAAAAGGAGCACAATATCAGCAATGGAGATGGGATTAAGCGCAGTCATTCTCTTGTAACGGGTCTCAATCTTCATTCTCCCCTCCGCGTTGTATGGTATATATTCAGTGCATCTTCTGTTACCTCTGTAATCTCTTTTGAAAGGGAATCTACCCTTCCAACAAAGTAGTTGTAGAAGACATAGACGATAATAGCAACTGCGAGACCAGCTGCGGTTGTGATGAGAGCCTCCCAGATACCACCTGCAAGGACGCTTGCATTGACATTTCCTCCGAGAAACTCTATCTTCATAAATGCCTTTATCATCCCAATAACAGTTCCGAGAAATCCAATCAGTGGTGCAATTCCTACGATTGTTGCAAGTGCACCCAGATTTCTCTCTGCCTCGTGTATTCTTCTTTGTGCCCTCGCTGCCATACTTCTTCTCATCGCCTCTTCCCCTCTTTCAAAATGCGCAAGTCCTGAACTTACTATATCGGGAATAATACCCTTGGTTTTTCTACATACTTCCCGTGCAGTGGTTACTCCACTAACAATCGATTTTCTCAAATTGGAAAGGAACAGTATGTTGTCTGTTCTCGCCCTTCTGTAAAAGAAAAATCTCTCAACAATAATGATAACTGCCATAATTGAACATAATGCAAGGGCGATCATAAGATATCCACCCTTGAACAGCATTGCCATTAAACTCATTTTATCTCCTCCATCTTTTGATTTTCAACTTGCGCCTAATGTTTTCTTATTTTTTACTTGGTTGCCTTGAATCTAAAGGAAGCATAGAATTGTACTCCACCTTCAGTGTATCCTTCCCATATTTCATATCTCTGATCAAAAATGTTCTCTACATCAAACCTGAGAGCAATGTTTTTGAGAATTTGACTTTCAACACCTGCATTTATTAGAAATATATCTATCTCTTCAAGTCTTTTTTGAATGCCAAATGAACTGTTTAACCCTGCGAAAAGAATAATCGGGGAAAATCTTTTATACCCTACAGCAGCTTTAAACTCGAATACTGGTTCATAACGGATCTTTTCACGGGGGGTGTAACATCCCTGAAGGTCAAAGCTGAAGTCATTCATGTTAAAACCAATGTCCGTCTTCACGACATCTTTTTTTGTACTTCTGAATGAAAAACCCTCAATAAGAGGAGCTAATAACATTAGATAATTATCATATTCAATATGGCTGTATGATACCACATATGAAAATTTCTGCCATCTCCCTTCAAAACCTCCTGTTAAATCTTTCTCTTTAAGGATTGTGTAGTCATCTATTTCCAAAACAACGAAAGGGTATCTTTTATAAATATCTCTATACGTATTGGTTCTGTGTCTTTCTGAATAACTAATAAACGGATACAATTGGAGATCTGGAATCATTGCCTTTAAAAAAACAAGTGGAGATAAGTTAACCTTTCCATTTTCGACGAAAATTCTTATCCCTGGTGAGATAACAATCTCTTGTAAGTTTTTTTTAAGAATAACATCGGTTGATGTTATGGTTTTCGTGTTTCTCTCATCAAAAACATCCATACCACTTCCTTCTATAGACACAGTTCCATAAATATCAAAATATTCAAAAGGGCTAAAATAGTTAACAGAAATTCTATATATATTTTCCTTGAGCGTTTCAGGGAATCCAGTAGTAATGGTACTAAAATAACGGTCTAAAAAATGGTTGAGAAAATAATCACCAGAGAGTGATATTGTGAACGGATCAAACTCAAACCGTGAGAGGAGACCGACACCACCACCATGAGTCGTAACAGTATCACTTGGGGATTCCACCCCTTTAATAATCTTGTTGTAATTATAAAAGATGTCTCCCGATATGTAATAGTCTTGTTGATTTAAAACACCTTTGATTTTGAAAAAATCGTTATTTACTGAATGGTCCTCTTCCCATCCCTTTCTTCTAAAATCAGTAAAGCGGAGGGAAAGAAACCCCATATCATTCCGTAATCCGCAATCAAGAAAAACCTTATCAGACCACCAGTTCCCTGCACCGACATCTAAAAGTACCCAGTAATTAAAAATTGGTCGAGTCTCTCCGGGCATTTTTCTATGTGGAGAGAATCGGAGTTCCGGTGAAACAGTTCTTGATAGGGGGAAGAGATTGCCCTGGTTTAAGTATGCATAAAAGTCACTTTTTGGACTAAACTGCATCTTACCAAGGTATTTGCCATAGATCACGACATCGGGAAGTTCCAGCCTCTCTTCTTTTTCCTCTGAACTTATTATGCCAGGGTATATAAGAAAACTAAGGATTAATAGTTTTAAGCCTATCCTTCGCACGGATAGTAAGCGTTTTATCATCATTCCTCTCTATAACCTCTTTGTAAAGACTTAGTGCATCCTGTTTCTTCCCTGTCCTGAGAGCAATCTCCGCAGCCTCAAAGAGTGCCTTTGTAGTAAAAGGAGAATCGGGAAGATTATATTTTATCTTTAAGAATGTCTTGAGCGCTTCCTTATCGTTTCCTTGCTTTTCAAGCACTTTACCTTTCATATAATATGCCTCTGGGATAATTTCGCTTTCACCTGTTTTTTCTGCTTCTTCATAAAAGGAGAGTGCCTCGGTTAATTTTTCATCATCGATCATTATATCCCCAAGACGAAGGAGTGCTTTCCCTTTCCATTTGCCATGTCCCGTATCTTTAATTTCCTTAAATGTTTCTATTGCCTTTTTCTTATAATTGAGTTTTAAGTAAACCTCGCCTTTTATATAGACTACTTCAAAATCCTCTTCTGTTTCAGGTTTTCCTGTCTTCTCAAGAAATTTGAGACTTTCTGAATATTTTCTACCTTCAAAGAGAACCTTACCCAGAAGTAAAACTGCCTTTGAAACCATCCTGCTTCGAGGAAACTTATCTATTATTTCTCTCAGTCTCTTCTCTGCCTCGTTATTCTTTTTAAGCAATTGAAGAGAGCGTGCCTGGTAGTAAAGCGCAACAGGCTTCAGTCTTTTATTCTCGACCGCTCCATATTCCTCTTCCGCCTCCTTAATTTTCCCGGAATAGTAAAACATATCTGCCTTCAACATCCTGATTCTTTCTGAAAGGTATGTTCCCTTAAATCTATAAATGTATATATCTGCATATTCAATTGCTCTTTTTTCTCCGTCCTTTCTCTGTATGCTCTTCATAATACCATGAATAGGGACAACTGCTACAGTATCCCTTGGGAGTTGAAGCATATCTATCATCTTTTGATACTGTATGCGTGCATTATCAAAATCACCAGTATCAAAATAATTGTCCCCTGAAAGTGTATGACTTCTCCCTATAAAATCACTTGAAGGGTATAACTTTCTTAATGACTCCATCGTAATAGATGAACTTTTATAATCCCCGAGTTTTCTCGATGCTTCGCCTTTCTTAAAGTAAGCATCATCTGCCAGATCACCCATTGGAAATTTTTCAATCAACTCATCGTAAGTTTTAATAGCATCTCTCTGTCTTTTAATCCTGTAATATGTATTTCCGAGCTTGAATAGTCCTATTTCCCTGGTTGCCCTTTCCTTAGATGCCTTCTTATAATTTGAAATGGCTTCATTAAACCTTCCAGTATTATAGGCAGCATCTCCAAGAGTAAGCAAGTCCTTTTTTCCTCCCTCAA
>Ga0209977_10000613_pt1 | contig 14345 bp, 13 predicted proteins | sample SumtaG_2_FD_183113 | JGI IMG/M metagenome (GOLD analysis project Ga0209977, IMG submission 183113) | Deep subsurface microbial communities from Indian Ocean to uncover new lineages of life (NeLLi) - Sumatra_00607 metaG (SPAdes) (version 2) | ecosystem: Environmental > Aquatic > Marine > Oceanic... | reverse complement strand
AGCAAACAAAACATTATTGGTAACTTTTGTCCTCAAACCTTATTTGAAGGAAGAGGCAAGAAAGGCTGAAGTGAGATCGGAAATATTCAAAGGTGATAAAGCCCCCTCTAAAATCCTAAAATTCTTTTCATCTCCTGCTGGCATAGCAATAATAGTCGCCTCTACTGGTTTAGTCGCCTATGGTATTATCAAGCTGCTTGAAAAGGAAGAAGAAGCATCGCCGTTTAAGGAGTGAAAATATAAAAGTAATAAGTAAATAGTATTCCGTAAAATACAAAATCCAGAGATCTGAACAAAAAAAAGAGACCAATAGCGATACTTTTTATCTATCGACAATTTAAATGAGAAAAAAGGAAGGATAGATTACACTCAGCTCATCAAAGAGCCGACATCTTCCCTTTATCCCGTCTCTCCCAAAAAGAAACTCAATGTATTGATTGCTGGCATATTGGGACTGATGGCCTTCACAATGCTCGCCTTATTTCTTGAATCTCTTGAAAAGCATAAACAAAGACCGACTGTTCAACAAAGATAGTAATTGGAGTAGTACTTGCAACTCTATTCTTTATTTTGGTTGTAGGCCAATTTATAAACATATAGGTAGAATATGAATACGAACCAAGAACAATTTTGGAAAACAAGATCAAAAAAATTCAATAACCTCAAATGGGTACATGAATTTTCTTACATTAAGGCGTTTATCTGCTCTACCGATTTTAAAAAGAGCGATATAGTATTAGATGTAGGAACGGGCACAGGAGTCATAGCACATGCATTAGCCCCTATAGTAAAGGAGGTAATAGGAATAGATATCTCACAAGATATGCTTGATCATAGTAACTGGAATGGTAATAAATATTTCATTAAAAGAGATATTCGAGCTCCGATATTTTATAACAATGTTTTTGACAAGGTAACGGCAAGAATGGTTTTTCACCATATTATTGAAAGAACTCAAGAAGCAATGGACGAGTGTTATAGAATTTTGAAAAAAGGAGGAAAGATGATTTTGGCAGAAGGAATCCCTCCAATACCAGAAGTTAAGGAAGATTATATAAATATATTCAAGCTGAAAGAAAGGAGATTAACTTTTATAGAAAAGGAATTAGTTAATATGATGGAAAAATCCGGATTTAAGAATATTAAGATATTACAATATATAATGAAGAATTTTAGTGTCAATGATTGGCTTGAAAATAGCGGTTTGACAAAAAAAAAGCGAGATAAAATATTTGAGATGCATATAACAGGGTCTGATATGTTTAAGAAAGCATATAACATGAAAATTATCAAGAACGATTGTCTTATCGATGTCAAAAATCTTATCCTAGTCGGCGAAAAATGTTAATCGGAAATATGAACATGCTATTAAAATGAAAGTATCTTCCGTATTCTCATGTTTTAGAGATAAGAAAAGAATTTTACAATAAGCTAAAATAATTAATGTTTGTCAAATTAAATGCCTAAGGTATCAATTAAAGAACTTCGCACTCGTTGTCAAAAGTCAAAAAATATGGGGGACATTCTTGAAAGTTCATATATTTGCTTTGTTAGGAAATTATCAATTTACTTTACTTGGATTATTTTAAGAACACCTTTGTCTGCTAATCATATTACTTTCTTAGGTCTTATATCAGCATTTATTGGCAGTCTATTATTAGTTTCAAAATATTCAGTTTTTCTTTTACTTGGTACTCTGTTGTTACAGCTATTTTTCTTATTGGATTTATGTGATGGAGAAATTAGTCGTTTCCGTAAATCATCCTCATTAGGAGGAGCTTATTTTGATTCGTTAGTTCACAACTACTCTAACCTATTGCCTATTTTTTTACTCGCAATAGGAGTCTATATTATAATTAATAATGTATGGGTAATAATTCTAGGATTTATAGGATCTTATAATATGGTTTCTTTTTTAATCAGACAACACACTCTTATGAAAGCAATAAAATTTAAACCTGAAATCATAAAGAATTTACAATTTAAATCACTTCTAGATTTTAATCATTGCGAAAAAATAGAAAAAAAGAGATTAAATTTACCTTCTAATAAAGTTTCGAATCTTATTTTTCATAGTAATCTACTGGGATTAGCTGGATTTATACCACTACATATGTTCAATTTGATCACATTGGTTGTTTTTTGTGATTGCATTCTAAGCTGGTGGAAAGCAAATAAAGTGACTTTTGAAATCACCGACTATCATTTTCGGCTAGGTTTTTTAATTTTTTATGCTGTGTTTAACATTCTCCGCCATATTAGAAGCGGAATTAGATATTTTCAACATTTAAAAAGCACTCGAATTTAAGATTAAACCATGATTGCTTAAAGATCATTTTATAATAATTTTCAGGAAATCATAATGCAAAAGCGACAAATACTTATAAATGCAATTATGTCGATGATACAGGTTGCTGTGATTGGCGGAATTATTTTTGTGCTCTATCGGTTTCTTCTCAAAACTATTGGTATTGAGCAATTAGGAATATGGTCACTTGTGCTTGCAACTACAACAGTTACTCAGATTGCAAATTTGGGACTTTCTGGGAGTGTAGTAAAATTCGTGGCAAAATATATTACTAAGGGGGAAAATGAAAATGTTTCTGGTGTAATTCAAACAGCATCTCTTTCTGTGGGTGCATTTGCGACTCTCATTTTAATGATTGGCTATCCTATTGCCAAATGGATACTTGGTTTGGTTATTCCAACAGAATCTCTTCCATCTGCTCTTACTATTTTACCTTTTGCCTTTTTAGCATTGTGGATTATGATAGTTACCAGCATTTTTCAAGGAGGTCTTGATGGATATCAGCGAATTGATATCCGTAGTATTCTTTTAATGGGAGGAGCCCTCCTTCATTTGCTTTTGTGTTTTATACTTGCTCCCAAATATGGATTAATTGGAGTAGCATATGCAAGAATTATCCAGAATATTATAATACTATTTAGTAGCTGGTTTCTACTTAAAAGATATCTTCCATCAATGCCCATTTTCCCTTATAAATGGGACAAATATCTTTTTAAGGAAATGATTGGATATGGAATAAATTTTCAAATAATGTCCATCGCCAGGATGTTATATGATCCCATAACAAAAGCTCTTCTAAGCAAATTTGGAGGCCTCTCGATGGTAGGGTATTATGAGATGGCAAATAAGATGATTATTCATTTGCGCGCTTTTATAGTTTCAGCTAACCAAGTGCTTTTTCCGGTTATTGCAGATTTAAAGGAAAGAGCTCCTGGAAAAATACAATCAATTTATTTGAGTTCCTATCAATTATTCTTTTATCTTGCACTGCCTTTATATTCTCTGATTATTGTATCCATGCCAATCATATCTGAGTTATGGATAGGGCATTATGAGAGAATTTTTGTGCTTTTTGGAACATTGCTTGCAATAGGTTGGTTTTTAAATACATTAAATGTGCCTGCTTATTTCACAAATCTAGGTATTGGAGAACTCCGCTGGAATCTCGTGAGTCACATTGTCATAGCGTCCTTAAATGTTGGTTTAGGGTTTTTATTGGGTTTCTTCTATGGAAGTTTAGGAGTAGTTCTTGCATGGATAATTTCTTTGTCTTTTGGGAGTAGCCTAGTTTATTTATCCTACCATATAAGACATAAAATTCCATTGATTGAATTAGTACCAAAAGCTAGTAGAATAATTATCATTACGTGTTTAATAGGAATATTTTCTTCCTATATTATTCACCATATTTTTTTTGGTAGATTTAATGCTATCGCATTAAATGGCGTAATTATTCTTTTATTTTCAATGATTGTTTTCTCCTCCCTTTGGTCTCATCCCATGCGAAAACAATTGGTAAAATGGATGACTACTGAATTTTTCAATAGAAAAGTTGCCATATAATGATGTCATTATTTCTTAAAAAGAGATTACTTTTTTATTCTTAACTATTATACCAATCCCGATGCTAAAAATTCGATCAATTTTCTCGATTATTGCTTTTAGTGGTGGGTTTTATGGTTTCTATATTCTATTATTTATTTTATGTATAGCAGGCCTGGCGTTCAATAGCCGGCTTTTCACGATACCCTATCGCGCAGGCTTTATGGTATTTTCATTGATTTTTCTAGTATATAAAATGATATCCAAATGTTCTTTTACCCGGCTTGGCCCTCTCTGGATTCCTTTGCTTACGTTCTGGTTTCTATATTTTCTGCAAATAGCAAAGGATGCTTATTTTGATCCCGTCTATCTAGGAATCCCTCCAATAGAATATATCCAAAAATCAATCGGGATTGCCTTTATTCCAATGTTCATTTTCTTGAATCGATTAGGGGAGAATGAAAACAAATGGGCCTACCGGGCATTATGGATAACCGTTTTAGGAAGCTGTTTATTTTCATTAATATTATATCGTGATGCTTTAGGCGAAGGATATAGACAAATACGATTAAGCAATTATGAGACAATTGATTTTATATCTACACTAATTCTTTCATATATCGGTGCCACCACTGTATGTATTGCAGTGCAGCGTTTAACCATTGAAAGATCGAAAAATAATAGCAGATGGATATATATATTTTATTTTACATTTATTTTTGTAGGATTAATGATCCTTTTGTTGGGTGGTACACGATCTGCAGTTCTTGTATGCATCGCTATATGCGCTATAATTCTAATAATGAGCAGTATAAAGTCCAACATTTTTAAAAATCTAGTATTTGTTGCATTGGCATTATTTATAGTTGCATCTTTCATTTTTATAACAAAAAAATATGGGGCTGAAACTACGAGGCGGTTCAATATAGCGATAGAACAATTAGCGAACAGACCAGAAAAGGCAGGCGGCGGACGAATACAAAAGTATTTGGATACGATTCATCAGATTTTAGAAAATCCATTCTGGGGAAGTTCTCTTGAGCTGAAAACTACTAATTTTTACCCACACAATCATATATTGGAAGCCTTTATGGCGACCGGCATGTTGGGTGGTATCTCTTTTATTATATTAGTTTGGGTTGCATGCAAAAGGTGTTTGAAGATGTTACAATACAAAAAAGAATATGGCTGGATTGCATGCCTTTTCCTTGTATTTTTTTTGCGAGGGCTATTTAGTGGAAGCATCATTCAGGACCATTTGTGGTATTCTATGATGGCGGTATTTGCGGTACCTATTCAGAAACGATAACAAATTCAGCGATCGCAAATGCATTTCAATTAATAATAAAGGTTTCCTGCTAATATTCCTGGTATTTTTTTATATTTTTGTTGAGTCGATGTTTAACGGTACAGCTTTTGAGTGGCTCATGCTTTGGTTTTCGATAGGGCATTACGGGTTATAAGCAACATATTGAAAAGAGGCAAGATGGCAAATGGCGAAAGTAAAGTATGCATCCTTACATCAGTCCACACCACGACCGATGTCAGGATATTCCATAAGCAGGCAAAATCCCTAGCGAAGGCCGGTTACGACGTGGTTCTAATTGGGCAGCATAATAAAAACGAAACGGTTGATAACGTGAGAATAATCGCGTTGCCCAAGCCGAAAACAAGATTGCACCGAATGTTCGGTACTATATTACTTATTTGGTTGGGATTGAAAGAAAAAGCCAAAATATACCACTTCCACGATCCGGAGCTGATACTGGCAGGGTTCATTTTAAAGCTTCTAAGGAAGAAGGTGATCTATGATATGCACGAATTGGTTTATGTCGATTTACTTGATAAGCATTGGATAAGATCAAAGTTATTGAAGAAGCTGATTCCGAGGGCCTATCTGATTATAGAGAGATTGTGTATTAGGATTTTTGACCATCTGATATGTGCGGAGGATCCCCAGGTTGCGTACCTCGAGCGGGTGTACGGAAATATCAGGAACTACACCGTGATTCACAATTTCCCAATTTTGTCTTTGATCAACAGCGTTCAAACTCCTGAGACCAGAGACAAGGGAAAGCCAATCTTGATCTATGCAGGGGGGCTGGTCGGTGTGAGAGGAGCAAGAGAAATGGTCAAGGCAATGGAGTATATCGGGGACAGGGCAGATCTCTGGTTGTTTGGAAAATGGGCAAGCGAAGAACTAAGGAACGAGTGCGAGATCATGCCGGGATGGAAATACGTCAAATACATGAACCTTGTTCCTGTGGATAAGCTCTATGAGCACATGAAGAAAGCAGATGTGGGAGTTGCCATGTTATATCCCCTAAAAGCGGTCGATAGAAATCTACTAACTAAAACCTTCGAATACATGGGTTGCTCTCTTCCTGTCGTTATGTCTGATTTTCCCTACTGGAGGGATTTCTATCGAGAATGCGCCGTGTTTGCAAAACACACTAATCCAAGCGAGATTGCTGATAAAATCCTGTATCTGCTAGATAATCCCGAAGAAGCGCGGGAATTAGGCAGAAGGGGAAGGAAGATGGTTGAGTACGAGTTCAACTGGGAAAAGGAATCTCAAAAGTTACTGAACATTTATGATAAGCTGTAAAGATGACAATCTCATAGCAGGGCGGTTAGTCCAGTGTATAAACAAATAGGCTCAGTGCCATTTTTTAAGAAAATATGAACGATAAAACCAATGAGATACTAATCTATGCTGTTGGTGATATCATGCTTGGCGATCACCCACATTACATGGGAATGGGGATAGGAAGTAGGCTGAGGCAAGGCAAGACAGGTGACCCGTTCGAGCATGTCAAGCATATATTGAGACAAGGTGATATTGTGCTGGGTAATCTGGAGACCGTCCTTTCTGATGTCACTGCGCGCCACGGTCTTGACGGTATAAATATGAGGGGTGATCCATCAAGCGCGCGCTACATAGCGGAGGCAGGATTCAATGTGATTTCCGTGGCGAACAATCATGCTATGCAGCACGGGATGCCCGCATGGTTTGAGTCAATCCAAAATCTCCGAGCTTTGGGGATATCAGTCATAGGCGTCGAAGAAGATTCTGTGTTCTTATTGGAATGCAAAGGAAGGCGTATCGCATTTCTCGGATTCTCTCTGCTACCACCTCAATACAAGGTTGAGTCGCCTCCGTACTGTTTGGCCTGTCCGACAGAAGTGCAGGAGGAAATACGTCGGGCGAAGCACAAGGCGGACATAGTCATACTAATGGTTCACTGGGGTGACGAATATCCTTCTTGGCCTTCGTCGCAACAGGTTCGCTTGGGGGAATCATTTATCAGGTCAGGAGCGTCTCTCGTCATAGGCCACCATCCGCATGTATTGCAGGGAGTTCAAAAGAAGGGGGATGGGGTTATTGCATACAGCCTCGGCAATTTCGTTTCCGACATGAGCACGAGAAGGTGTCGCGAAACAGCTATTCTATTGGTTCGATTGTGCAACAAAGGCGTAAAGGAGTTCGAACTGCTGCCGATAATTATAAGTGAAGACTCTCGTCCTTACATATCTGGAACGGGAGCCAAGCCAGGAACAAATTTGATGGAAAAGTGCAACAAACTGCTGTCCATGGTAGGTGGGGAGGACGCGGAAGCCAAATACGCAAGAGAGGTGAGAAGAAGTGTCAGGGAGTTCCGGCGTGAGTTGCTTGTATGGCTTGTGAGGAACTGGCAAAAGTACCCGCTGATTCTGCTTCTGCGATTGCTCGGGCGGATAGTCTTGAGGAGACTGCTACTGCCGGTATGGTGGCTCTCAGGTGTGATGATGAGGAGCCGAGAATGAGCATCTCGATGAAGATATACAACCATCTGCCAGTGTCCCTTCAGAACCTTGCCACCACAGTGGCAGGTTATCGTATTAAGTGGCAACGATATGGCGGGAACTCGAAGAAATACGTGTCGCAATTAGAAAAAAGCCAATGGTTCCCCCTCGAGAAACTCACTGAGATTCAGGAAGAGAAACTCCGGAAAATGATAGGGCACGCATATCAATATGTCCCTTACTACAGAAATCTCTTCGACGAGAGGGGTCTGTCGCCTAAGGACATACAGAAAATCAGTGACTTGGAGAAAATTCCCATCCTGGAAAAACACGTGTTGCGAGAGCGTACAAATGAGTTTGTTTCACGGTATTATAAAAAGAGACATCTGATTGTCGGACATACCGGGGGTACAACAGGCAACCCGCTGACATTATATGTTGACAAAGATGCTTTCCGATATGCTTTTGCGTTCACAGAAACCAGGATCAGGCACTGGGCTGGCGTGAAATCGGGTGACAGACAGGCAACATTTCTTGGCAGGCTTATTGTTCCTATCAACGCGAAGAAACCACCTTTTTGGAGGTTCAATAGGGCATTCAACCAGATGCTTTTCTCGAGTTTTCATATGAGTGAGAATAACCTTGGGTATTACTCGGAAGAACTAAAACGTTTCCAGCCACAGACGATCCAGGGTTATGTCTCCACTATCTATACTATAGCGAAATATATTCTTGATCGCGGAGAAGAGGGATGCGTTCAGCCGAAAGCCATCTTAGTAAGCTCGGAAACCCTGTTTGAATCGCAGCGGGAAAAGATCGAAAAAGCGTTTGCATCTCGGGTATACAATGGTTATAGTGCCGGTGATTATGGTGGCCTTATCACCCAGTGCGAGAAGGGGGGACTCCATATAAGCCCCGAGTTTGGCATAATCGAAATCAAGGAAAAACACGGCAAGTACGAGCTTATTACTACCCAACTGTTCAACTACGCAATGCCTCTGATTAGATATAGAATCGGAGATTTGATAATTCCTTCTAACAGGAGCTGTTCTTGCAGACGAAAATTGCCTCTCGTAGAATACATTGAGGGAAGAATAGAGGGCATGCTTATTACACCGGAAGGAAACATCATAAGCCCAATGACCATGGTAGACGCCCTCAAGTCGGTAAATAATGTCAAGGAAGCACAAATAGTTCAGACTGAAATTGATAAAGTCATCGTCCGGGTAGTCAAGAAAGAATGGTTTGGCAAAAAAGACCTAATATGCTTAAAAAAGCAGCTACAGGAAAGGCTTGGCAAAAGAATGTCGATAGAAGTCATTCTCGTGGACAAGATAGAAAGAACACGGAGCGGTAAGTTCCAGGTGGTTGTATCTAAGGTGCTTCAACAAGAATCATTTCTTCCAAATGAAGTGTTATAATAGCCTTGACTATTAATGATTATTAAAGACATTAGTGACATAAAGGCTTACAAGCCACAGTAATACTAATGCGTATCACATATATACATCAACATTTTGCAACCATGGATTCGTTCAGTGGAGTACGCTCGCTTATCTTTTCAAAACATCTCACATCCAGAGGACACGAGGTTACTATCATAACCTCGGATAAGTTTCTGCCAGAGAAATACAAAGATAGAAAAAGATTTAAGATATACGGCATCAAAGTCATAAATGTAAAAACTAATTACACGCACAAGTTCAATTTCTCCCAAAGAGTATTGTCTTTCATAAAGTTCATGTTTGTCTCCACTTATCTGGCTTTAAAAAGTTCTCCTGATCTAGTTTTTGCCACAAGCACGCCTTTGACAGTAGCTTTCCCAGGGTTGGTTGTTAAGTTTATTAGAAGAGTCCCCTTTATCTTCGAAGTTAGGGATTTGTGGCCTGATGTACCCATAGAGCTTGGAATAATAAAGAACAGGCTATTAATTTTTCTGATGAAACTATTTGAAAAAATTACCTATCACTTTTCAGACAGGATAGTATGTATTAGCGAAGGCATCAGGCAAAAGATACCCGCCCCTCATTGGAAGAAAATGTACATCCCAATTGGTTGCGATCTTGAATTATTTAATGGCCTTAAGAATTCCAGATGGAGAGAAGAACTCTGTATCACTATCAGATCGCTATTTGTGTTCACAGGGGCTATAGGGATAGTAAATAATCCGGAATACTTGATGGAAGCTGCAAAGATATTGAAAGAAAGGAACTTCAATGAAATCTCCATAGTTCTCATGGGTGAGGGAAGTGCTAAGGAAAATGTGCTGAAAATGAAAGATGAATATGAACTTGATAATGTTCTCTTATTCGACCCATTGCCAAAAAGAAAGCTACCTGATATTTTGGCCTCGGCTGATGGAGGGATAATCTTACATGGCTTAAGCCCTACATGCCAAGAAACTGCTGGGCCGAATAAATTTTATGATTATATAGCGGCTGGTTTGCCTGTCGTTTTTAATTTTCGAGGACCTTTAAGGGAACTAATTTTAGAGAAAAATGCAGGATATTATGTTAGCCATCTATCGCCTAAACAACTGAGTGATACGCTGATACATATCTCACGCAATAAATCAGAAGCTTCGGAATTTGGTAAAAACGCACGTCTTCTGGCTGAAGAAAAATTTGACCAGAAAAAGCTTATTATCCGGTTCGAAAAATTTTTAGTTGAGTGTTATATAAATAAAAGCAAGCTGAAATAAGTTTAATAAATATAAAGTTATGAATCTTCAATTATATTTAAAATGCATATTTGATTTTACTGCGAGCCTAGTTGGGTTAATAATTTTAGCTATTCCTTTTTTATTTATTATAATTGTGATGAAAATGATTTTAACAGATCCTGTGTTTTTCAAACAGAATCGCCCTGGTAGAAATGGCAAGTTATTTCGCCTATACAAATTCAAAACTATGACCGAGCTAAAAGATGAAAGTGGAAATTTACTTCCAGATGAAAAGAGATTAACGAAAATTGGAATGTTTTTAAGAAGATTTAGTTTAGATGAGATTCCTGAATTATGGAATGTGCTAAAGGGCGAGATGAGCTTAGTGGGACCACGACCTCTGTTAGTTGAATATTTAAATAGATACACTCCAGAGCAAGCTCGAAGACATGAAGTAAAACCCGGAATAACTGGTTGGGCCCAAGTAAATGGAAGAAATGCGATTACATGGGAACAAAAATTCAAATATGATATTTGGTATGTTGATAACTGGAGTTTATGGCTGGATGTTAAAATTATTTTTATGACTATTATAAAAGTTATAAAAGGAGAGGGGATTAATCAGTTGGGGAAAGCGACAATGGAGGAGTTTAAAAGAAATGAATAATGTTGCTTTATCGAGAAGCCAAAAGATGCTGCGAAATTTTGGTATGCATTTTGGAGACTCATTGAACGATCTTTTTTCAAGGCCATGTTTATTCCTTGCAAGTACACTATGGATATCGAATATTTACACGTTGGTTTGATATGATTATGTTACACGACGTATTAGAGCATCTTCACGATTCTCCACGGGAGGTTGTTACATGAAGAATAATCTACTCAGGTCATTCAAATATTTTCTTACACTTATAGGATCAAGGCTTTCGGAACGATATCTCCATCAACTTCAAATGGTTGTCAATTACATGAAACTTGGGCGTTGGATGTCCGAGCATAACTTCCACTTCAACCATCGGGTTCGCAATCGCGATGCTGTTTTTGCTACCGTCGCAGGGCAGGTTCGCAATCAACGTGTCTTATATCTTGAATTCGGCGTCTACAAAGGTGCAAGTATACTATGTTGGTCCCGTGAACTTAGGCATCCAGAGGCAAGGTTGCACGGGTTTGATAGCTTTGAAGGGTTACCTGAAGATTTCGATGTTAATGGACCCTATACTAAGGGTACTTTTGATGTTGACGGATTGGTTCCAGACATTAATGATACCCGAGTACAGTTCTTCAAAGGTTGGTTTGACCAAGTCCTTCCAACTTATTCTGTTCCAGAACACGACATGCTTGTAGTAAATTTGGACGCTGACCTTTATTCCTCGACCATCTTAGTATTGCGTCATTTGCGTCCGCATATAAAACCAGGCACATTTATATACTTCGATAATATGTCCCGACTAGAACACGAACCTAGAGCATTTGATGAATTTATGAAAGAAAGCAGATTGAAGTTTCAACCAGTGTGTGCTGATCAGTCACTTAATTGTGCATTCTTTCAATGTATTTAACGCTAATGTTATATGGATAAGTCATTGGTCAGTGAATATCTTGTGTGTTTAGAAAAACTCCAGTGTTCGGGCTTAATCAGCCGAGGAAAACGATGATGGAGGAGTTTAAGGAAACAAAAATTTAACGATTGAAGGTAGAATTTTGAAAAAGGTTATAATATTTGGAGCTGGAGGATTTGCAAGGGAAACTCTTTGGGTTTTCAGGGATGCCAATGAAGAAAACAAAGAATGGGAAATTTTAGGCTTTATTGATGAAAAAGAGGAGAATCATGGAAAGATTTTATGCGACCTCCCAATTTTAGGAGGTTTTGAATGGTTTGTAGATAATAAATACAACGATATATTCGCAATTTGTGCTATAGGATCCCCTCAGATAAAAAAAAAGATGGTAGAAAAAGCCAATGATATCGGGTTAAAGTTTTGTTCAATCATTCACCCTTCAGCAAAGATGTCTAAATATATTGATGTGGGAAAAGGAACGATAATCACCGCCGGAAATATTCTTACCACACAGATAAAGATTGGAAATCATGTAATCATCAATTTAGATTGTACCATTGGGCATGATGCATTAATAGAAGATTATTGCAATATTAATCCAGGGGTCCATATTAATGGAAACGTCCGTTTAGGAAAAGGAGTTGACTTCGGAACTGGAGCTGTTACTGTTCAAGGTATAAATGTCGGAGCTTGGTCAATAATTGGTGCGGGGGCTGTGGTTGTCTCAGATATATCCTCTAATGTAACAGCAGTGGGTGTTCCCGCTAAAATAATTAAAGTCCATTCAGATTGAAGATATAAAATTAATTAGAACTCCCTTCCTATTCATTTCAGTAAAAATCCATTTTTACATTATTAAAGGAAAATTTGAATCCAAAATTAGCAATTGAGGGGGGAAACCCTGTTCGAACTGCGCCATGGCCCGCTTGGCCTTATTTTGAAAAGGATGAGATTGATGCGGTCTGCGCCGTATTGAAATCAGGAAAGGTAAATTATTGGACTGGAGAGGAAGTGCGGGCTTTTGAGAAAGAATTTGGTAAATTTCTCGATGCAAAATACGCTATAGCCGTAGCAAATGGTTCAGTAGCCCTTGAGCTTGCTCTGGCAACGCTTGGAATCGGATATGGAGATGAAGTTATAGTGCCAAATCGCACTTTTATCGCTACCGCCAGTTGCTGTGTGATGCGTGGCGCAACTCCTGTTTTCGTAGATATTGACCGTAATAGCCAGAATATATCCACAGAATCAATAAGGAAAGTGATAACACCAATAACAAGGGCCATTATATGCGTCCATCTGGCAGGATGGGCATGTGAAATGGATGAGATTCTGGCGTTAGCAAAGGCAAATGGGTTGTATGTAATAGAAGACTGTGCTCAGTGTCTCGGGGGGAAATATAAAGGAAAAATGTTGGGTACAATTGGCGATATTGCGACATTTTCATTCTGTCAAGATAAGATTATGACTACAGGCGGTGAGGGAGGCATGCTGGTCACAAATAACGAAGATTGGTATCGAAAAGGCTGGAGTTACAAGGATCATGGTAAGGACTTCGATTTCTATATAAATTATATAAAAACGGAATCATACTATACCTCTCTTGGGACTAACTGGCGCATGACGGCTATGCAGGCAGCAATAGGAAGAACAGCTTTGCCAAAGGTTATCAAATGGCTCAAAAAACGGCGTAGATTCGCTAAAATGATGAATGATGGGCTTAAGGATGCGCCAGGAATTCGTGTGACACTTCCCCCTGAATATATCGAACACGCATATTATAAGTATCATGTATTTATAAAGCCGGAGGAATTGCGAGAAGGTTGGGATAGAGATAGAATTAGGAAAGCAATTGTTGCGGAAGGTGTATTCTGTCAATTTGGGATTACTTGGGGAATTGGCGAAGAACTAGGCTGGAAAAATGCTAAATTGGTTGGAACGCAAGAGGTTCGGAATTTAAGGTTGAGGGCTCATTTGCCAGCGGACTATGAGCTTGGAATGACGTCACTGATGTTTCAAGTCCATCCAACTCTGGATGATCAAGCGATAAAAGACACGATTGAGGCTGTGAAGAAAGTAATGACTGTCGCGATGCGAAAAAAGCTTCAAATGGAAATTAATAGAAGAGTAAATCGATGATTAGAGATACCATTCAAAAACTAAAAATTAAATTCAAATTTAAATATAAAGAAGCCCTACCTCGAATCTTTGCCGATTTTATAATGATAAACTTTTCGTTAATTTGTGCTTTTTTTATTTGGTTTTTGATATCTATAAATTTTCTTAATTATAAATTGGAGATTTATAAAAAATTTATTATTGATTATCAAAACTCTTTTTATGTTATTTCATTGACTTGCTTAGTAATTTTTTACTTATTTGGATTTTATACCCATACCAGAAATTATAGATCACAGTATAAAGCATGGGTAATCTTTCAAGCTATAACTTTATCATATCTAGCTTATACTTTTATTTCCTACTTCATCTT
>Ga0209977_10000611_pt1 | contig 14379 bp, 11 predicted proteins | sample SumtaG_2_FD_183113 | JGI IMG/M metagenome (GOLD analysis project Ga0209977, IMG submission 183113) | Deep subsurface microbial communities from Indian Ocean to uncover new lineages of life (NeLLi) - Sumatra_00607 metaG (SPAdes) (version 2) | ecosystem: Environmental > Aquatic > Marine > Oceanic... | reverse complement strand
GCCAAGTTTTTTATACTGGATAAAATAACCGAACCGATCTTTTAGATCGATTGTGCCTTCTAAACCTGCCCTTGTTTTATTGATTATGTCCTGGTTAACATAATCCTCCATGACACCGATGGGGTAAAGTATTTTTCCGGAGCCACTCTCAAAAACCAAAACTTCAGCCATATATTCTAAATCGAAATAATCAGAAACAGAAATTATAATATCAATATTAATGAAGGTGTCGTCGTCGTTTAACGCATTCACCCTTTCATCAAGAAGTGTAAGAATAAACTTTCCTATTTCCTTATTTAAACTCTGCTGCCGTCTTATAAGATCAAATGTATACAGAAAATGAATGAAAATCACAATTACTGATAAAAATATTATAAATGTTGATATTTTATTCAATGCGTGTTTAATTTTTAATTTCATTTTTATTAATCACTTACTCTTACAATATGAGCCCCGATCTTTATCAGTCTCTCTTCCAGCATTAAATATCCTCTATCAATCTGCCCTATATTATAAATTACACTCTCCCCCTCTGCACAGAGGCTTGCAATTAATAGAGCCATTCCGGCCCGTATATCAGGACTTACAAGCTCAGCTCCATACAGCTTTGATGGCCCAACAATCACAACCCGGTGAGGGTCACATAAAACAATTCGGGCCCCCATGCTGGCAAGCTTATCGACAAAAAACAGCCTTCCATCGAACATTTTTTCAAAAATTAAGACAGTACCATGTGCCTGAGTAGCAGTCACAACAGCGATACTTGTCAGATCAGTGGGAAACCCCGGCCAGGGAGCGTCATATATTGTTGGTATCTCACCAAAAAGATCATTTTTAATTACAAGTTTCTGGTTACCAGGAACAATGACATCGTCTCCATCTATAACAATCCGGACCCCCAATTTGGAAAAATAGTACTGGACCATACTAAGATGCTTTACCTCTGCATTTTTAATGGTAATTTCACTTCCTGTAACAGCGGCAAGTGAAATAAAACTCCCAACTTCAATATGATCACCTATTACTTTCCAGCTTCCGCCTCCAAGTTCTTTGCTTCGTTTTACCTCTAAAACATTACTGCCTGTTCCAGTAATCCGGGCACCAAGATGGTTTAAAAAACCAATAAGATCCTGTACGTGAGGTTCTGATGCTGCATTTTTAATAACTGTTGAACCTGATGCGAATATACTTGCCATTATTGCGTTTTCTGTTGCAGTTACGCTCGGCTCATCGAGAAAAAGTGTTGCGCCTTTAAGCTTCCCGGATTCTATAAAAAAACCTCTTGTATCGGTATGCACCTCAGCGCCAAAGGACTCCAATGCATAAAAATGTGTATCCAGCCTTCTCCTCCCTATTACATCACCGCCGGGTGGTGGAAAATGTATATTTTTCCCGCGTGCCAGAAGAGGTCCTGCAAACAGGATTGAAGCCCTTATTTCACAAGCATATTTTTTATTAAGATATATTGTTTTCTCTGAAGGAAGATCCGTTTGAATTGTTAAGGTATTGTTATTTCTCCATACAACCCGGGACCCAATAGACTGCAGCAACTTTACCATTATTTCAACATCAATAATTCTAGGGATATTATATAAGGTTACTGTCTCATCTGTAAGGAGGGTTGCAGCCAGGATCGGGAGCACAGCATTTTTATTTCCTGCCGGTATGATGGAACCCTTGAGCCTGAAGCCACCTCCAACAATAAATTTTTCCATCTTTACTCTCCATTCATTCTCCTTAATTTATTTTACCTGCCACCTTTTTGCAATATTTTTTTATATGTTTCAGCCTGATGTGGACATTTACATGAAAATTAATCATAAAGATTAATTTCCGGCACACAATATTAGTATATTATATAGACAAAACTATTTATAATATACAACATTTCATCCGGAGCCTAAATATGGTTAAAGTTAAAACACGGTTTGCTCCAAGTCCAACAGGTTTCCTCCATATTGGGGGGCTGCGTACAGCTCTCTTCGCCTTTTTATTTGCGCGGCATAATAATGGTGATTTTATATTGAGAATCGAGGACACTGATCAGACCCGGTTTGTTGAAGGGGCCCTTGAAGATATCATTGAATCATTGAAATGGATAGGAATAAGCTGGAATGAAGGACCTGATATTGGAGGCCCGCATGGCCCCTATTTACAATCTGAAAGAAAAACTATCTATAAAGACCATGCGTATGACCTGGTAAAATCCGGCCATGCATATAAATGCTTCTGTACTCAGAATAGGCTGGGTGCACTGAGGGAAGAGCAGAAGAAAAAGGGAATCTATCCCGTGTATGACAGACACTGCAGGCAATTATCTCAAGAAGAAATCTTACGGCATGAAAAAAAAGATGATCCTTTTGTTATTAGATTGAAAATACCGGAAGAGGGTGAGATAATCTTTGAGGACTATATACGCGGTAAAATTATAACAGCGAATTCCACACTTGATGATATCATACTTTTAAAATCAGATGGATTTCCTACCTATCATCTGGCAAATGTGGTTGACGACCATCTTATGGGGATTACCCATGTTATCAGGGGTGAAGAGTGGATACCAAGTACACCAAGACATATCATTCTTTATAACGCATTCGGCTGGAAACCACCTGTATTTTCCCATGTGCCTGTCATACTGGCCCAGGGCGGAGGGAAACTCTCGAAAAGACATGGGGTTACAATGGTAAAACAATTTCGGCAGAAGGGATTCCTCAATGAAGCGGTTTTAAACTTTATAACACTTTTAGGCTGGTCGCTCGATGATAAAACGGAACTTTTTAGTATGAAAGAGCTCATTGAGCATTTTGACCTGGACAGGGTAAACAAGGCACCTGCTGTCTTCTCGTATGAAAAGCTTAATTGGTTTAATGGGGTGTATATACGAAACAAAAAATACAATGACCTTTATGATCTCCTCATACCTTTCCTCATTCAGGGGGGTATTCTGAAAGAAGAAGAATCAGCCCGGTATCAAGAATATGTTTTAAAAATTATTCCCCTCATACAGGAGCGGCTGAAATATCTTAGTGACGTATCAGATCTTACCTGGTTCTTCTTTGATGATCATTTCTGTATAAAGGATAGACATGCTCTTATCCAGAAAAAGCACACAAAAAAAGATGCAATAAGGATACTAAAAAATACAGTTGAGAAATTACAATCAGTCACACATTTTCAGACAGGTGAATTAGAGAATGTTTTAAGAGATCTCATTAAGGATCTGGGGCTGAAACCGGGTTCTGTATTTATGACAATAAGAGTTGCTATAACTGGGACAAAAGTTTCACCGGGGCTTTTTGAAACGATGTGTGTATTAGGAAAAGACCGGGTTATAAAAAGATTGAAAGAAGCTGAGGAAATTGTCATGAATATTGAGTAAAATTTGATTAATGAATACTAATTCATTACATTAACCACCTCTTGTATGTAAATACCATAATCAGGTCACAAAGATTATTTTGCCCAATTTGGAGCAGTTCATTGGAGAACTTTGGATTTGCATTTTTACTGCCGTTCATACTTAGTATCTTTTTTCTCATCTGGCAGGAAGATGTAATTTTCCCATCAATCGGTGGGCTATTCTTAGGATCGATCTTAATATCCAAATTTAATCCATTTTTGGGATTTTTAAATATAACAGGTGTTTTAATAAGAAATGCTTTGACTGATAATTTGAATATTTTTACTATCCTCATCATAACTGAAGGATTACTCCTCTTCTCTCTTTTGAACAGAAGTGGATTTATCAACACGCTAAGAAAAGAGTTTTCAAATAAAAGCCTGACTAAAAATAGATTAGAGTATATTATATCGCTTTCAACTCTTGTACTGTTTATTGATAGATATTTTTCATCACTTTTAGTCGGCATTTTCTCAAAACCTTTTGCTGAAAAGAAAAAGTTATCACCAGTAAAACACGCCTATATATTAAATACAGTTTCATCATCAGTTTCTACGATAATACCTTTCACTACTATCACCCCTTTTGCAATTGCCAGTATCGCAGCAGCTTTCACTAACTTAGGTATTGGGTACTCCCCTATTAAGGCATTTTATAAAAGTTTACCCTATCAGTATTTCAATATTTTCTCACTTTTTGTTGCACTATCTACTATAGTCCTTAACAAAGATATATTTTTAATGAAGAAATATAATATTAATGATAATGAATCAGTTTCATCGTTTAACCAATATAATTCTATTTCTTTTGGACTTAGCGTAAATTCAAAAAAACAAGCAGACTTTCGCACGGCACTATACGGTACGGTTGGTTCTCTAATCCTTATATTTGGTCTTATTATCGGAGGATTTATCGTAAACCAGCATGGATACAATAAGCTAACAATTCTTAATATACAGAATCATCAAATAATCTTCATAAGTGCAATTTTCGCCGGTATTATATTTATAATCCTCTTTTCACTGACAACAAAATCGCAAAATTACTCGCAGTACAAGCAGAAGAGAAATGGAATATCGTCTGCGCTTTTGATAGCTCTCATCTACATCGTTCTTGCCATGTCGATTGAATCTCTAGCAAGGAAGCTCGGATTTTCCAGCTCTTTGATTGGGTTCTTATTGACTGGATCAACCCGGAATACCCTCATTCCAATGATTTTTTTTCTCTTTTCATCCCTTATCAGTTTTTTAAGTGGTTCTTTCCTTTTTACTATCACTACTGTTATGCCGCTTGCAATTCGTTTAATCAGTTTGAATATGACTGATCCTCTTATTATTGATAATATAATCTTTGCATCCATTGGATCTGTCCTATCTGGAGCAACTTTTGGTGATATAAACTCTCCATTTTCCCTGAACTTCATTATTTCTACAGCATCTGCAGAAACTTCTGTCTCAAGACATTTTAAAAGCCAAATCGTCTACTCTCTTATAGCTATTATTGTAACATTAATATTTGGATATTTAGTCTTTGCTTTGGGTCTAAAGCCCTATCTTTCAATATCATCAGGAATACTTGCTATATCACTCATATTTCTATTTATAAACCATGATGTACCTGTATTAGATAGAATAAAAAAATACACTAAATTGCAATAATATCTCTTTTTTTATAAATAAAATATTGCCCCTACAAACAGGGCTCTATTATCTTGATAATAAGATTAATCTAGATAATATTATCTGCGATAAATTATCAAGATAATAACGAGGTTCAGAATTTTTATCCTGAAAATTAGTTGATTATAATCTTATTTGTGATAAAATACATTATTAATCTGAAGCAAAACCATAAAACTTATTTTTTTAAGGAGTTATTATGTTTAAGAGTGATGGAAAAATTATCAGTACTGAAGAAGCAGCGAGATTACTGGGTGTATCCCAGCAATCAGTAAGGAAATGGTGTCAAAATGGGAAAATTCGGGCAAAAACCACGCCTGGAGGTTTTTACAAAATTGAACGGGCTGAGCTTGAACGTTTCCGGCAAGAATTTAATATGCCAAATCTTAACTCAAGTGAGTCTGTCCTCATTATTGAGGAGGATAATGAGAGGGTTAAATTTATCAGCGGCTTACTGGAAATGCTTGATTTTGATGTTGTTACAGCTAAAGATCTGATAAGTACCGGTATCGCGATTGGTAATACAAGGCCATCTTTTATCATTTCAGGCACAAAATTATCAAAATTGAATCTCGAGGAGTTATTACACTCTTTTTCAGATAATAGTCAAACTAAAAACCTCTCGATATTAATAATCGCAAATGAGGGTGAAAATATTGATAATCTGATTTCACAATTCCAGGTTGACAGGAAAATATGTGTGCTCCATGAACCTCTTGATATCCACCAATTTAAAAAAGAAGTTGAAAACTTATAAATAAGTCAAAGACTTATCAAGAAGTCGAAGACTTATCCTCATAGCCCAAATCTTTACTTTAAAGACACAGAGGTCACAAAGATTTTTATTTAAAGTTTTATTTTTCCAGATGTAATAGACCACCTGCAAAGGAAGTGGTTTCCTTTTGGCAGTGAAAATGCCTTAGAAAAGGATTTCCTCTGTTTCAAGATCAAAGATATGTGATTTACTTAAATCCACTGCAAACCCAACTTCAGCGCCAAGTTCTGTCCGATACTGGTGAGGAACCCGTGCAACAAAATTGTCACTGCCGGCAGTGAGATAGAGAAATATTTCAGAACCAAGAGGCTCAATAACATCAACTTTTGCTTTTAACAGCCTTCCTTCGTTGTCTTTAACAATATTTTCATCAATAAGATCTTCAGGCCTGAATCCAAAAGTTACTGTTTTCCCTGCGTAATCCTTAATCCTGTCGTATTTATCTTTTTGTATTTTTAACTTAAACGCATCTGTTTTTACAAAATAATCCGATCCATCTTTTATTATTTTAACATCAGCAAAGTTCATTGGAGGGCTCCCTATAAAACCTGCAACAAACTTATTTCTAGGATAATCATAGAGGTTCAGAGGATCCGAGACCTGTTGAATTAAACCGTCTTTCATAACAACGATTCTGTTTCCCATGGTCATAGCCTCTACCTGGTCATGGGTCACATAAATTATTGTTGCCTGAAGATTCTGATGCAGTTTGGCGATCTCAGTACGCATCTGAACCCTCAACTTTGCATCAAGGTTTGATAATGGTTCATCAAACAAAAATACTGCAGGTTTTCGAACTATTGCACGTCCTACCGCTACCCTCTGCCTCTGTCCTCCGGACAGTGCTTTTGGTTTTCTATCAAGAAGATGATCGATATCAAGGATCTTTGCTGCTTCATGAACCCGGGCGTTTATTTCATCTTTTTTCATCTTTCTCAACTCAAGGCCAAATGATAGGTTTTTATACACATTCATATGCGGGTAAAGAGCATAATTCTGGAAAACCATAGCTATATCCCTGTCCTTTGGAGGTATATCATTAACGAGCCTGCCTCCGATATAGATTTCCCCTTCTGTAATTTCTTCAAGTCCTGCAACACATCTTAAGGTAGTTGATTTTCCGCAACCTGATGGACCGACAAGAACAATAAATTCCTTATTGTTAACTGTGAGATCAAAATCTTTTACTGCCTCTATTCCTCCTTCAAAAACCTTTTTTAATCCTTTTAATACAACTTCAGCCATAATTACCTCCAGTTTTTAAATTAAATAATTTTTTTAATGTAAACGTTTACATAATACATGAAGAATCACTTGCTAAAACAACACTATTATATATACATATACTTTGAATTTTGTCAACACTTAATTTTAAAAAGGGTTAAAATTAAATAAATATTCCTGATCTGGCTAAAAAACCATAATCGATTTAATGTAAATGTAAACGTTTACCTTGACATCACTGTGATTCTTTTTTAATATAAACTGGGCGGGCACATTGATATGGCTACGATTAAAGATGTGGCAGAAAAAGCTTGTGTTTCTATTGCAACAGTTTCAAGGATTCTAAATAAAAAGGGTAAATACTCAGAGGAAACTGAAAGCAGGGTACACAAGGCTGCCGAAGAACTTGGATATACCCCGAATTTGACTGCAAAAAGCCTGAAGACCGGATTAACAGGGACTATAGGTATTGCTATTAAGGAATATTTTCTTCTCCATTACCCTGTTCTATTACATAATGCTATAAAGGTATTAACCAAGCAAAATTATAGTGTAGAAATTATTTTGAATGCTAAAATGAAGGACTGTGTTAATTTATTAAATAGAGGACAGTTTGATGGTCTGCTCATTGCATGCATTGATAATGATGAACATGCATTAAGGAGCCTGATAAAATCCCGCAGGAATTTTGTTTTTCTTGGCGGAAGTATAGAAAGAGAAGATGTAAACATGATAGAAATTGATTATTTTCAGGGAGGGTACATTGCAACGCAGCATTTGATTAACCTGGGACATGATAACATCCTTTTTATTGAAGATAATGAAAATCTTTTTTTCACACAGGAAATTAAGAGAGGTTATCTTTTCGCCCTTGATGAAAGCGGAATTCAATATAAAGAAAATCTGATTGTATATGGTGATCATACCTATTCTGAACCAGGTGAGTTTACTGGATACAATTCTGTCAGAAGGTTAATTAGTAAAAGACAACCTGCAAAGCAGGTGGCTTTTACCAAGCCGTTTCGAAGCCTTGAAGACAAAGCCAATAGACATAACCACCAGCAAAGCGGGTGGCTTCGAAACGGCAGGGAAGCAGATTTCAGTGCAGTTCTTACCACAGATGATAAAATTGCTTATGGCGCTCTGAAAGCATTGAAGGACGGGGGATTAAGGGTCCCTGCAGATAAATCAATAATCGGGTTTGGCAATTTAAGCTCATCAGAGTATCTCTCTCCACCATTAACAACAGTAGAGATACCTTTATCGCAGATGGGAGAACTTGGAGCCGAAATACTGGTAAATAATATTAAAAGAAGAGACAGCATTATTAAGAGGGTAAAGCTGAAAATACGCCTGGCTCAGAGGGAAACTCTGTCAAAGAGATTGACATGAGTAAAGAACTGTATATATTAGTACCTTAATACTAATTTTCTTGCACAATAGGCACAAACTTTAGTTTGCAAGAAAATATCTTTATAATCTTGAATGTGGCTTGTCCGCATTAGGAGAGGCTTATATGGAAATAACTGAAAAACTTGAGGCTTTCCTGAAAGAAGCGGAATCAGGAATTAAAAATGCAGATTCTTTAAAATACCTCCATGATCTCAGAATTAAGTATCTTGGGAGAAAAAGTGAGATTACAGCCATTCTGAAAGACCTGGGTTCACTTTCTCCTGAACAGAGACCCAGAATAGGAAAAGCAGCAAATGAAGTGAAAATGAAAATTGATGAATATCTTAAAAATCGAAATGAAGAATTATCAAATGAAACATTTGATACCATCGGTGATAAAGAGAAAATCGACATAACTGAACCAGGTGTAAAAAAGGAAACAGGGCATCTTCATCCCATTACTCAAATGCGTATGGAGGTTGAGGATATCTTTACCTCTATGGGGTTTACCATAGCGACCGGTCCGGAGGTTGAACTTGATTACTATAATTTTGAAGCTTTAAACATTCCCCGGGACCATCCTGCACGGGACATGCAGGATACAATCTGGACCACCCAGGGCAGCCTTTTGCGGACACATACCTCGCCTGTTCAGATAAGAACAATGGAAAAGTCAAAACCGCCTATTCGTGTTATCGTTCCGGGCAGGGTATTCCGGTATGAGGAGACAGATGCATCTCATGAGCATACCTTTTATCAGGTTGAAGGCCTTATGATTGATAAGGACATATCAGTTTCAAACCTCATCGCAGTAATGAAAACGATGCTAAATGCAGTATTCCGACGGGAGGTAAAAGTGAGATTACGGCCGGGGTACTTTCCATTTGTTGAACCAGGTTTTGAACTTGATATAAACTGCCGGATATGCGGTGGAAAAGGCTGCACGGTATGCAAACAATCAGGCTGGGTAGAACTTCTGCCCTGCGGTCTTGTTCATCCGAATGTTCTAAAGGCAGGAAATATCAAGCCTGACCAATACTCCGGATTTGCTTTCGGCATGGGACTTGACAGGCTGGTAATGATGAGATACGGTATAGATGACATCAGGCTGTTTCACAGCGGAAACTTAAGATTCTTAGAGCAATTTTAATTTGACCTGTATGACCCGTACATGTTTTGAACCAGCATACAGTCAACCAGGGTCACTGCTACCATAGCTTCTATCACCGGTACAATCCTCGGTACAATAACGGGATCATGTCTTCCGTGTATTTCTATTGTTTCTTGTGTTCCATCCATACTTACTGTCTTCTGAGGTATGGAGATAGATGCAGGAGGCCTGACTGCAGCACGAAGAATAATATCCTCACCTGTCGAGATTCCGCCAAGTATGCCGCCTGCATTATTAGTCTCAGTTCTTACCCGTCCATTCTCATAATAAAAGGGATCATTATAATTAATACCGGTCATCCGTGAAGCTTCTAAACCACACCCAACTTCAAATGCCTTCACAGCACCAACAGACATGACAGCATGGGCAAGAAGGGCATCAAGTTTATCAAAAACAGGATCTCCCAGTCCCGGTGGGCATCCTTTTACGATTACTTCCACTATTCCGCCAACTGAATCCCCTTTTTCCATGGTCTCTTCTATCCTTTGAACCATCAATTCAGCTTTCCCGGGGTCAGGCGAACGGACGATATTTGCTTCAATCGCATTATAGTCAAACTTCCCCGCCTGTATCCCCCCGATCTCTAATGAATACCCAACTATTTCAATATCCTTCCTTTTTAATAACTGCTTTGCCACTGCACCGGCAGCAACTCTCCCTGCAGTTTCCCGGCCTGATGCTCTGCCGCCTCCCCGCCAGTCACGGATTCCATACTTGGCCTGATATGTGTAATCAGCATGTCCCGGCCGAAATAGATGTTTAACCGACTCATATTCCGATGAATCCATTTTTTCATTTTTAATAATAAGGGAGACCGGCGTGCCTGTTGTTTTTCCCTCGAAAATCCCGGATGAAATTTCTACCCTGTCTTTTTCCATTCTTGATGTTGTTACCCTGCTCTGCCCCGGCCTTCGGCGGTCCAGTTCGTACTGTATATCCTGCTCTGACAACGGTATATTAGGTGGAACGCCGTCTATAATAACTCCAACAGCCCTTCCATGGCTTTCGCCAAAGGTGGTTATTGTAAATACTCTTCCGAAGGTATTTCCCGGCATCAAAATACTCCTTTGTCTCATTTGTCACCATAAGGCACATAGTTCTCAAAAAATTGATTTTCCCCTTAAACATAACCAGAAAAATAATTGAATACAAAGTATTTTAAAAAGCTTACTTCCATATTATAATAATCGGCAATTGACTTGCTAAAAAATCGGGTCAATTCCGCCTTTAACGCAGCCTTCCAACCGGCATTATATAGAGAGGCTCTTCTTTTTCTAAATCGAGGATCTTCTTTACCCGTTCATTAATAAATGCACCAACTGCCACTGTTCCTAAACCCAGTGAAACAGCCTGAAGATATATATTTTGAGCAGAATGCCCCGCATCCATGTGAACATAACGGATTATTCCCCGATCTCCATACACTCTCCCTGTTTTGTTATAGTGTGCGGTAATGATAATGCTTGCAGGAGCAGCCATCAGCCATACCTGCCCAATAGCCGCAACGGCCAGCTTCCTTCGATAATCTCCTTCTTTCATTATTTCTATCCTATGATCCTCCCAGATATACTTGTAAATCCCCTCTTTAAGGGATTTTACTTTTCCTGCTACAATATACACCTCCAAAGGGTAAAGACCGCCTGCAGAAGGGCACGTCCTGCTCGCGCGTGTGACTCCATCAAAAGTTTTTCCGGAACAGGCCCAGAGAAGCTGGGAAACCTCCTGAAGTGTTAACCCTTCATTGCTATACCTTCTTATTGAACGCCTTTTATTCATCGCCTCTTCTACAGATATATTTCCGGTATATCTGGGTTCTGGCAGTACTATACTTTTATTAGCCATTAATACCTCCCCCTGATCTGCATTAAGCACATAAAACATTGGTAAAAATAATAAGCAGACCCCGGCTTTGAATACGATATTTAAAATCATTCTCATTATTCTGACTCCTCCTGTACTTTAACTTAACTCGATCCACATTAAATATATCTTAATTTAATAATAAATACTTCTGTCATTTTTTTACAGGATTTTTTAATTAAACATGATACATGGGAATGAAACGATTATAACAAATCAAGCTGTTTTAAAAACAAACCAGGATAAAAATTCCAGCAGGCAGAATTTCGTGTTACTATTTTCCCCTTAAAATACATATATTATACAAAGTTTGAATCTATAGTTTATAGGAAAGATAATGAACCTGTTTTTTCAAAAATACAGTAATTCGATTGAAAACTATCTTAAAAATTTTCTATTAAAAAGGCAGATAGAGCTTTCAGATATAAACAAATGGGGAAAAGACCTTATGGAGAGATTCGCTGACTTTTCTCTCCACGGAAAGATGATACGGGGCGGATTAATTATACTGTCATATCAGATGTTTACAAACGATACTCCGGACTGGATTATTCAAATTGCGTCTGCTCTTGAACTCATTCACTCATCACTCCTAATTCATGACGACATTATTGACAGGGACAATATCAGAAGAGGTAAAAAAACCCTATTCTACCAGTATAAAGAACTTGGAGAGCATGAAAATCATACGGATTCTTATCATTTTGGGGAAAGCCTCGGCATTTGTGCAGGTGACATCGGCTTCTTCCTTGCTTTTGAAATCCTGTCAAAATTGGAAACAACCCGGGAGATAAAGGAAAAAGTTTTGTCCTTATGGTCAAAAGAACTTACATTTGTCAGTCTTGCACAGATGCAGGATTGTTATTTCAGCATCTCTAAAAAAAAGGCAGGAGAAGAGGAGATACTGAACCTGTACCGGTATAAGACTGCGCGGTACACATTCTCTCTTCCCCTTATGACAGGCGCTATTGCTGCCGGTCAGGATTCAAAAACAATCCTGCAGCTTGAGAAACTTGGAGAAAATCTCGGTATCATTTTCCAGATTAAAGATGATGAAATTGGTTTATTTGGAAATGAAAGTGAAATCGGAAAGCCGGTAGGAACAGATATAAAAGAGGGGAAAAAAACTCTCTATTCCCTCTATTTATCAGAAATAACAATGGATAAATACAGAGAAAAGATTCGCACCATTTTTAACCAGAAAAAGATTACACCTTCTACACTCCTCTGTCTCCAGGAAATTGCTGAAAAGTCCGGCGTCCAGGACAAAATCCACAATAAAATGCTGAATCTGAAAGAAAAAGCAGAGAGTTTGATAACATCTCTCAGTGTCGATAATGTTTATAAAGATGTATTAAGCCGCATGCTCCAATATAATATGGAGAGAACCAGGTAAAAAAATGCCTTTTTTAATATTTAAAAAGGTCTTTATACACAATACTTCATAAATGCGGATGTAGACAGATGGAAATCCTTGTTGGAAAATTGGCAGGATTCTGCTCAGGAGTTCAAAGGGCGATAAACGGCGCAAAAGAAACCCTGAAAGAAAATGATAAGATATACTGCCTTGGAGAAATTATCCACAATCCTGCAGTGGTTAATACATTAAAACAGGACGGCATGGAAGTCGTTGATGATATATCAAGAGTGCCTGACAGAAGTAAATTTATCGTACGTTCCCATGGTTTACAAAATGATATTATTAAAAAAGCACATGAAAAGAAATTACAAATTTATGATTTCACCTGCCCGAAAGTAAAGAATATTCACCGGCTGGTAAAGGAATTAACTGAAGATGGATATTTTATTTTAATCATTGGAAATCCTGAGCATCCGGAAGTAAAGGCTATTGTATCACTGACTGAAGGAAATGCCAGGGTGGTTGAAACACCAGAAGATCTCAAAACTGTACCTTCTTTTGAACAGAGTGCTGTTGTTGTTCAAACAACTTTTGACCCGAAGGCTTATTTAAAAATTGTGAAAGAGATCATTTTACTTTCAAAAAAAATAGTTGTCTACAATACACTTTGTGAAGAAACAATCAAACGACAGAAAGAGGCTATAAGGCTTGCAGAAAAAGTTGATTATATTATTGTTGTAGGAGGAAAAAACAGCAGCAATACAAAAACCATCTACAACATTGTGAAAAGCAAAGTGCCTGCGGCTCATATTGAAGATACACATGAACTTGACATCAATCAGTTCCGGAATATACAGAAAGTTGGTATTATCAGCGGTGCCTCAACACCGAAAGACGTGGTAAAAGAAGTGTATTCTTCTCTGCTTGGATTTCTTAATTGAAAAAATTGCATTAAAGCTGCTGCAAACTTATTAGCATACTTATTGTCATACAAGTAACTGCACTTTCGATTTTATATCAGCATCTTTCAATGCTTCTTTTACAAAGTTTTCCATCTCATTGGTTGCATTACTGAACTGAGTTGCAGTTGTAAATGTTGAAGGATGGGTGTTGAACTGGGGCGGCTCAATTCCGTACGGATCATATGCTTCTCTGAAGTACTGAAATCTGTTCAGTTTTTCAAGCACTTCATTGGGCACCGGCTCCTTCCATGCATTTTTATCAAACTCTATATCATAGCAGTATTCATCAACTATTTTTATATATTTCCCGGGACAGGTGTATACAAGGTCAGCTCCAGCTAATTTCTCGAAATGCCATACCCGCATCTTCCCGTCTGCCAGAGGGCCCTCCCTCATCGAAGCAATAAGCATCTTGCTGGGATAGTTTCCGTCAATAAGAAAGTTTATTGCCTTCTTTAAAATGGCTATCGATGACCACCGTAACTCTGCTTCTGTCAGGGTGATTCCCAATTTTTCCTGTTCTTTCTCAAAATTACCGAGCCCTTCATACCGG